>JAEEGJ010005149.1_pt1 | contig 42009 bp, 40 predicted proteins | sample 8958761 | NCBI WGS metagenome assembly JAEEGJ01 (sample SAMN16246546, study PRJNA631951) | gut metagenome | biome: gut microbiome; feature: rumen; material: RS-attached | host: Bos | place: Iran: Karaj | collected 2018-10 | reverse complement strand
TGGACGTCTTCCGGATGGCCGGGCGGGAGGAGTTCCGCGTCCGGCTGCGCCTCTCGATGAAGGCCAAGAACCTCCTGACGGAGGAATACCCCCTCGCCGAGCGCGACCTGACGCAGGATGCGGACGGATCGTGGATCCTCGACACCGGCATCTGCGCCGTGGCCGGCGTCGGCCGCTTCGTCAGCGGCCTGGCCGGCGAGATCCAAATTCTTGACGGCGAGCCGCTCCGCGACTATCTGCGCAATTATCAGGAAAATTTCCGAAAGTTTTTTGCTCTTTGACAAGACCTGTCAAAACGAGGGCCTACCTTTGTATCGTTGAAACAAAGGAACAAACTAAAAATCAGGTCCTATGAGCAAGAACGAAAACATCCTCAATCTCCGCGCCGCCCTCGCGCAGCAGATCACCGACCGTACGCACAACGAAGAAACCGCCCGCCAGATCGCAGGCAATCTCTCGACCGATTTCATGGAGCTGTTCGGCGAGCTCGAGCTCGTACTGGCCTAGAAGAGCGGCGCGAGCAGCGCGACGATGGCTTCCAGCCCGGCGGCGTCACGCGCGTCGAAGGTCGCCAGTTCGCGGCTGTCGACGTCCAGCACGGCGACGACGTCCTTGCCCTTGATCACGGGCACGACGATCTCGCTGCGCGAAGCGGAGCTGCAGGCGATATGGCCCGGAAACTCCTCCACGTCCGGCACGACGACCGTCTTGCCCTGCTGCCAGGCCGTGCCGCAGACGCCCCGCCCGAAGGGAATGCGCGTGCAGGCTACAGGCCCCTGGAACGGCCCCAGGACCAGTTCGCGCCCCTGTACAAGATAAAAACCCGTCCACCAGAAGCCGAAGGCCTCATGCAGGACGGCCGCCACGTTGGCCATGTTGGCCACGCGGTCGGACTCCCCTTCCAGGAGTCCCTGCACCTGCTTCAGAAGCAGTGCATACTGTTCCTTTTTCTTCATCTTTCGTCTTTTTTACAACAGCAGAGGAAGATAATGGTAAGCAAAACTCCCATCCCGACGGCCGGCAGGGAGGCTTCGGCGCCGAAGACGCCGCCCGTGACCCAGTCGGAGCCGGTCAGGATCGTGGAGAAGACTTTGTATTCCACCCCGTTGCCGGACACGGCGAAGCCCAGGACCGGGCCCTGGAAGAAGTTCCAGGCCCAGTGGATGCCGATCGGCACCCAGAGCGTGCCGGAGCATTTGTAGACGACGCCGAACAGCAGGCCGGCCTCGACGGCGATGGCGAAGGCGCTCCAGAGCGTCGCGCCCGGATTCATCAGGTGCATGGCGCCGAAGACGAGGGCCGACACGATCAAGGCGACGGCTGTGTTCCAGCGGTCGTCGATCAGGCGGAAGACCACACCCCGGAAGACGATCTCCTCAAAGACCGCCACCAGGAAGAAATAGGCCAGGTATTGCAGCATCACCGGCGCGTCGAAGTGCGCCTCCGTGATGCGGAAAGCGCCCAGCAGGGCCATGATGCCGACCACGCAGCCAAAGTAGACGATACCCAGCAGGAAACCGCTGCCCAGGCCCGGCAGGAGGCGTTTCATCGAAAGCTCCGCCACCGGGCGGCGCTCCGTCAGGTTGGTCCATACAGCATACAGGAAAAGGCCTACCAGGCCGGCGCCCGTCAGGAACAAAGCCTGCTGCCACCACGTGGAAGTGACAGCGCCGCAGGCATATTGGGAACCGACATAAAGTCCGAGAAAGATAGCCACCCCGAAGACCAGGCAGAGGCCCCATTTCCAAAGCGGCATCCGGGCCGCTGACGTGTATTTCCGCATCCGTTTCACTAGTTTATGATATACAAATATAGCATTTTTCGGAAAGAATGTATGCGGAAAGCGCTATTTGGGGTCCTTTTAGCGCAAAGACGCCTTGGCCTGCTCCATCGCGGCTTTCTTTTTCATGCGCGGGCAAGTCTGTAGATGGCTTCCATATCCTCCCGGGCGAGCTTCTTGAAGCTGCCGACCGTGTGCGTGCCGTCGTGGCTGCACTTGCGGGCCATCTCGCGGATCTCGTCGTCCGTGATGTCGCGGCCCAGCAGCTCGCGGATGCGCGTCGGCATCCCGATGGCGTGGTAGAAGCGCTCGACGGCCTCGATGCCCTTGAGCGCCGTGCCCTCCTGGTCGTTGTAGTCGTTGGGGACGTCCCAGACGTTGACGGCGAACTGCACGAAGCGCTTGATGTCCTCCTTCATCACGTAGCGCGCCCAGCTCGGCCAGACGGCCGCCAGGCCTGCGCCGTGCGTGACGTCGAACATCGCGCTCAGCTCGTGCTCCAGGTCGTGCGTGGCCCAGTCGTCCTGCACGCCGCAGCCCGTCAGGCCGTTGTGCGCGACGCTGCCGCCCCACATGATCTGGGCGCGGTTGCGGTAGTCCTCGGGATCCTTGAGGACCGCGAAGACGCAGTCCTTCATCGTGCGCAGCACGGCCTCGGCCAGCGCGTCCGTGAAGGTCATGTCGGTATCGTGCGTGAAATAGCGCTCCATCGTGTGCATCATCATGTCCGTGACGCCGGCGGCCGTCTGGTACGGCGGCAGGGTGAAGGTGCGGCGGGGATTCATGATGGCGAACTTGGGACGGGAGATGTCGTTGGAATAGCCGACCTTGATGTCGCCGTCCTCGTTGGTGATGACGCTCGCTTCGCTCATCTCGCTGCCGGCGGCCGGGATGGTCAGCACGCTCGCGACGGGCAGGCAGACCTGCGCCTCGGCCTTGCCGGCGTAGAAGTCCCAGACTTCGCCGTCGTACGGCACGCCATAGGCGATGGCCTTGGCGGAGTCGATCACGCTGCCGCCGCCGACGGCCAGCAGGAAATCGATGCCCTCCTTGCGGCAGAGGGCGATGCCCTCGTGCACTTTGGACAGACGCGGATTGGGGACGACGCCGCCCAGCTGGAAGACTTCCAGCCCGCCTTCGCGGAGCAGGTTGCAGATCTTGTCCAGGAGGCCGGACTTGGTGGCGCTCTTGCCACCGAAGTGGACCAGGACCTTGTGGCCGCCGTATTTCTTGACCAAAGCGGCGACTTGTTCTTCGGAATGCTCTCCGAACACGACCTGCGTCGGAGCGTAGTAGTTAAAATCTCTCATGGATCCTCTGGCTAACGGGTTTATGTCTGCAAATTAGCAATCTTTTTTCGTTTTGTAAGCGTTTTTCCTAAATTTGTGTACCATGAGACGCGCTTATTTCCTTATCTTCCTGCTGATTCCCTGCCTCGCCTGGGGCTATCAGGACCATCGCGGCCGCAACCTGGATTCGCTCGAGCAGGTTGCCGCGCGCTACACGCCCGACCGCCTGGCAGCCGCCTCCCCCGACGAGAAGGAAGCGTACGTCCATACCTGCCGCGAGCTCGCCTGGGGCCTCGTCAACCTGGACGGGACCAAGACGGAATACTTCGCCCGCCAGGCCATCCAGGCCGCCCGGGCGGACGACTTCGACACGGTCTACGACATGTCCATCCTGATCGGCCAGTGCTTCTGGGGCCAGGAGCGCTACGACAGCGCGCGAGTGCACTACATGCGCGCGCAGGACAGCATGCTGGCGCTCGAAGCGCAGGGCGACACGCTCAACCTGGACGGCCGGAAAGCGCGCCTCTGGGGCACGCTGGGCAATTTCTACGCAATGCAGGACTCCCTGGAGCAGTGCATGTATTATTACGGCAAGGCCGGCGAGATCTTCGAGCGGCAGGGCTGGCTGGAGGACTGCTCCATCCTGTACCGCAACATGGGCGAGATCTATATCGACGGCGGCGAGATGCGCAAGTCGCGGCAGGCCTACGACAAGTCGCTGGACCTGGCGCGCCGCTCCGGCGACTCGCTGATGATCGCCGGCACGCTGTCCGGCCTGGGCCGCTGGTACCACGAGAACGGCCAGACGCGCAAGGCCCTGAAATGCCTCACGGAAGCGGACGAATACTATAGCGACCACCCCCGCGAGGAGTCCATCGGCCGCGCCGACACGCTGGCCGTGATGAGCGACAGCTACCGCCTGATGTCGCGCAACAGCCGCCTGCTCGCCATCGGCCTGGCGGCCATCCTGCTGTTGGGCGTCGGCGCGTTCCTGGTCTACCTGCGCCTGCGCAAGACGCGCCAGGACCTGACGGAGACCTCCGCCGTGCTCGACGAGACGATCGAGGAAATGCGGCCTGCACCGGGCCGCAAAGAAGAAGAAATCCTCCTCACGCAACGTGAGAAGGACATCATCCGGCTGCTGATGGGCGGCAAGAGCACCAAGCAGATCGCCGACGAGCTCTGTCTGGGCTACGAAACGGTGCTGTGGTACCGCAAGCGCCTGCACGCCAAGCTCGACGTGCACTCCGCGCCGGAACTCGTCGCGGAGGCCGTCAAGCGTCATTTATTGGATTAGAACTGCTCCGGGCGCGTCTCCGCGTCCCATGCGTGGTAATCCAGGTCCATTTCAATCACCGAGAAGCCTGAGCCGTCGGCGTCGATGCGCTGGAGCGCGAGGCCCGTCGCCGGGTCGATCCACCAGCACGAATCCCCCAGTCCGTACACACCCTGTCCGCGGAAGTCGAAGACCCAGCAGTCGATGCCGCAAAGTCTCTCCTCCCCCTGGTAGAACCGCTCCAGGAAGGACTGCGGGCGGCCCAGCTGGGTCATCCGCTGCAGGACGATACCCCGTTCGAATTCGTCGTCATTCCCCTGATAGACCCAGCCGAAGTCCAGCAGCGGCATGCAGTAGCCGTGCATCGTGGTCGAGGCCGGATCGGGTGCGAACTCGTCGAACCAGTCGCGGGCTTCATCCTCATTCTCCGGCGCGACCGGGGAACCGTCGGCATAATAGAAGCGATAATTGTTCTCGCCGTCCAGACCGCCGGAGTAGCCGAACTGCTTGTCGTAGTCGTACAGCTCGGACACGTCGAGCGGCGTCCCCTCCTCTTCGTCGACGCTGAAGCAGGACGAGTAGACCTCGTGCCCGATCCGGGCGACATAGCGCAGTTTGTCGTCCTTGCCGGACGAGAAATCATAGTAGACGATGCGGAAGTGGTCCTCAGGGATGCGCAGCGCATAGGGACCGCTCCATTTCGGCTTGTCCGCCGGCGCGGGCTTATGGTAGGAGAACGTGTTCTGCAGCACGTGGATGCGCATCGGCAGCGACTCGCCGCCGCGCAGGGAGAGGCGCGCGGTGGCCTCGCCAGCCTTCAGGCCGCGCAGGATCACCAGCGCCCCGACCCGCTGCAGTTCGACGCAGTCGGCGCCCGTCTCCAGGACGGCGCCCGTCAGCAGCGCGCGGGCGGGATAGAACTGGAGCGTCTGGCCCTCGGCGAGGGTCACGTCACGCTCGCCCGCGCCCGACGCTGCGAAGGCGCCGAGCACGGCAAGCAACAGAGAAAAGAGGATCTTTCTCATAGCCTATCGCTTGATGAATTCGACGCGGCGGTTCTGGGCGCGGCCTTCTTCCGTGCCGTTGTCGGCCACGGGCTCATGGCTGCCCTTGCCCACGGGACGCAGGTTGAACGGATCCACGCCCTGGTCTTCGAGCGCCTTGACCACGGCCTCGGCGCGCTGCTGGCTGAGCGGGTCGTTGATCTTGTCGGAACCCTGGCTGTCGGTGTGGCCCTGGACCTCGAAACGCGCGGTCGGATTGGCCTTCATATATTCGGCGACCCGCTGGATCTCCTCCATCGATTCGGGCTTGAGCGTGGCCTTGCCGGTCTCGAAGAGGATGTTGTTGGTCACGAACTTGCCGGTCTCGGCGATGGCCTTCTCGACGGCGGCAGCAGCTTCGGACAAGTCGGTGGTCTTGCGCTCATACAGGTCGACGGCACCCGCGGCAAGCACGACATTGGTGACTCCCCGGTAGGCGTAGTCGCCGACGTCACCGATCACGAAGCGGCACGGGGCGGCCACGTTCGGGAAGTTCACGATGCGGACGCCATTGATATAATACTTGAACGCGCGCTTGTTGAACGAGATTGCGAAATGGTTCCAGGCCCTGTCCTTGATGATATCCTGGATGGAGTCCCAGCTATAGCCGACATCCACGGATCCGGCGCCGCCCGGCTTGTCGCACTCCACGTAGCCGAAGGCGTCGCCGCCATCGCGGAACGAGAATCTCACCGTACCGACCCGCGCATTGGATGCGTCAAAGAACATCATCTGGAGTTCGTGCTGGCCCAGACCTTGGTTCTCCGGGTCGAACTGGCAATACATGTCCCATTCGAGCGTGAACACGTCGGGCAGATACGACTTCATGTCCGTCATCAGCGGCTGCAGGGTATTGCTCCCTTCCGTGAAGTTCATGTACTTCTTGCCGTTGATGATGGCCGTCTCGGCGGAGCCTTCGCTTTCGATGTCCCACTTGGACGGGAATTCACCCACCTGCTCGCCCGCGAAGTCATCCTCGAAGAGGATCACGCTTCCCCGCACGAAGTCGCTCTTCACGTTCTGGGCCTGGGCCGCAGGGGCGGCCTCGGTCGCGGGCGCCGTCGCTGCCGGGGCGGCTTCTTCCTTCTTGTCCTTGTTTTTGTCCTTCTTGCCCACTTCGCCGTTCAGGATGTCGTTGACGCCCTTCTCGACTTTGTTGCCGATGTTGTTCTCGGCGGCGTTCTTGGCCCGTTCTTTCATGCGCTCCAGAAAACTCTGCGCAGAGACCGGCGCGCTGGCGAGCGCGATCATGGCCATCAGTAAAACGATCTTTTTCATTTTAGAAAGTGTTTTTATTATGGTTAAATCAAATTCATTCGAGAAGCCTTGAGGACCAGCGCCACGGCGGTGGTGACGTCAAACTTCCGGTGGAGGCGTTTCCGGTACCAAAGGACGGTCTCCGGACTGAGGTGTAGCGTTTCTGCAATGTCATTGGTCGTCTGTCCCAGCGCGAGCTGTTGCAGCACATCCCGCTCGCGCCTGGTCAAGGACACACTGTCGGGCGTTACGAGTTTATCCATTTCAGCATAATTATGTGTATGGCAAACATCGGCAAAAATCCGGTCAAAAAAACCCCATAATCTTGGGGTTTTGGGGGTGGAATGCGCTGATTCCGGGGCAAAAACGGAAGACGGCGCGCATCGCTGCACGCCGTCTCATCAGATTCAGGCTGTCCGGGATCAGAACCCGCCCGGGAAACCGCCACCAGGGAAGCCGCCCGGACCGCCGGGGAATCCGCCACCCGGGAAACCGCCGCCCATCGGGGCGCCACCCATGGCGTTCTGCTGCATGCGCTGCAGTTCCTGCTCGCGCTTGCGCTGGTCCTTGCGGTAGGCCTTGAACTGGTCCTTGGTCAGGATCGCCTTGATGGCCTTGTCATACTCCTTCTGCGCTTTCTGCATCTGCTGCATGCGCTCCTGCATGTCCGCCATCATGTCCTGCATCTTGCCGAAGAACTCCTGGCGCTCGGCTTCCGTCATGCTGCGGAAGTCCTTCTGCTCGCCCATCGGTTCCGGGCGGAACTCCAGCTTGCCGTCGAACTGCTTGTTGAGCTCGAGCACGGCGGCCTGCTGCTCTTCGGTGAGGCCATATTTCTCGGTCATGTCAGCCGTCTTCTCCTCCGGATTGAGGATCTTCGGCATTTCGGGGAGTTTTCCGGCCCCTTCGGGGGCCTGGGGGGCTTGAGCCGACAGGCTCGCAGCACCGGCCAGCAGGCCGGCAACTGCCAAAAGAAGAATTCTCTTCATCGTACAATCAGAAATTGTAACGCTCCAGAAGCAAAGATAGCAAAAAAACGCCAACTTCAACTATTTGCGTTCCGCCCGCAGGACCGCCTCCATCCGCGCCGCGTCGGCGAAGACGTAGCGGGGCTGGAGGTCCCGCGCGCCGCGGCCCTTCCAGTCCGCCAGGGCGAAGTCGCAGCCGGCGTCGCGGGCGCACGCGGCATCGTGGGCGGTATCGCCGAAATAGATCACTTCCTCCGGAAGAATCTGCGCCCCAAGCGCTTCAGAGGCCATCTTGATGCAATGCAGCAGCGGCTCCGGGTGCGGCTTGTGGTGGACGGTGTCCTCGCTGCAGACCCGGTAGTCCAGGTACGGGACCATCTCGCGCAGATAATCATCGTAGTCGAATTCCATCCGGTTGCGGGACGTGACCACGCCCGTGGCGATGCCGGTCGCCTTGATGCGGCGCAGCGCCGGCAGCACGCCCGGGAAGGGCTTGATATGGTGCGACAGGCTGATGAAATTCTCCTCCCAGCGCTCCAGGAACTTCTGCCCGTCTTCATAGCCGTACAGGCCCCCCACCTTGCTGCTGGGGATGCCGTAGGCCTTGTAGGCCTCCTCATAGGGGACCTCCTTCCCTACCAGCTCCCGGATGGTCTTGACCAGCGACTCCACCCCGGTCCGTTCCGTATCGATCAGCGTGCCGTCTATGTCGAACACCGCCAGTTTGTACTTCCTTTCCATTTCTGCAAATCTACGAATTTCTCCTCACCCCTGGGCACAGAAAAGGTCTATTTCGTGCCCACCCCCCCGCGATTTCGCAGGGGGTGGACTCGATTTCGGCCTTTTTCGAGTCCAGCCTCACACCCCGGCACCGATTTCGGCCTATTTTGGCGCCGACACCACTCCCGGGACAGGGCTCGGCGCCATTTTTGGCCATTTTCGCCGCCGACTTTCCAGTTCCTATACCCTTGTCTGGGGAAGGCAGGAAAGGAATGATGACGATGTCGCAAAAAAGATGTACCTTGGTCCTATAAAACGAAAACGATGAAAGAAGTTATCCGTTTCCTGCAGGACCTCTCCGCACACAACGACAAGATCTGGTTCGAGGCCAACAAACAGCGCTATCTGGACGCCAAGGCCCGGATCGAGCAGTTTGCCGTCGAGCTCATCACCGCGATCCGCGCGTTCGACGATTCCATCGGTCCCCTCTCCCCGAAGGACTGCACCTGGCGCATCTACCGCGACGTCCGTTTCAGCAAGGACAAACGCCCGTACAAGACGCAGATGGGCGTCTACGTCGCACCCGGCGGCAAGAAGTCCAACTACAACGGCTACTACTTCCAGGTCGGCGCCAGGGATGCCGGCCACATGGTCGCCGTCGGCAACTACTTCTGCCCGCCGCAGGTCCTGAAGATCCTCCGCGAAGACATCATGCTGGGCAAAGGCGACTTCCGCCGCATCCTGTCCCAACTCGACCCGCGGCTGTATCTGGACACCTCCGAGTCGCTCAAGCGCGTCCCGGCCGGCTTCCCCGCCGACGGGCCGGACGCGGAATTCTACAAGCTGAAGAACTATTGCCTGCTCTGGATTCCGGACGACAAGTTCGTGACCGGTCCGCACCTTGTGGAGCGCCTCGCAGACGTCTACAAGACAGCCAAACCCTTTCTCGACTACACCAACCGGGCGATCACCTTCTCCCGCGAAGAGCAGAAAGAATACTTCTCCAGCCTGACAGAATAATGAGACTTCTCCCCCTTATTGCGGCGTTCGCCCTTTCTTTGTCGACTTTTTCCTGCCAGGAACTGTCGTTTGCAGACAAGCATTCTTCCGCTTCGGCAAGGGCTGTCCTCGCTGCCGGCGATTCGCTTCGCGAAGGAAAAACCATGGACCAGGATGCTTGGGAGCGGCTTTTCGAAACAGACGGCTACGCGAAGTATCTCGCGTCGAACCGGAGCGGCGCCCTGCGTGCCATGATCCAGGAGGCCGTCCTGGTGGCGTTCTCGCCGGACCGGCACGCCGAGGCGGACAGCCTGCTGCGCCTGACCCCGGACGTGAACGACTACCAGGCCCTGATGTCCAAAAACTTCTGCGAGCTGGCCGCCAGGCAGGAGGACGCGGTCCGCTTCCTGACGGAAACGGATTTCCCGGCGCTGCTCGACCGGGCGAACCGCCTCGTGAAGGAGCACCTCCCCAGACGGGTGTCTTTCGGGAAGGTCCCCCTGAACGACCTGCATCTGATCTGCACCATTCCCGACGCCAGCGTCCGGGACCACTCTGTGCTGCTGGACCTGAACCTGGCGATGGACATGACGGAGGACGAAATCGTCCGGATGCTCGCGCACGAATTCTTCCACAATTACCGGGAAATGGCCGTCCCGCACTGGCTCACGGATCCGTTCTGGAAGATTTTCAACAGCTTCGAGGACGAAGGATGCGCCGACCTGATCGACAAAGGCGACCACCCGGAGACGATGTACGCCCGGGTAGGCGCTTCATTCGAAGCGCTCTTCCTGGACGAATACCAGAATGCCTCCCGCACGCTTCAGAAGCTGGATTCCCTGCTCGTCATCTATCGGGCAGACCCGGTCGAAGGCAGCTATGCCCCCGTCGACGACCTGCTGCTCTTCAACGGTCATCCGACCGGATACCACATGACCCGCCTGATCCGCGAAGCGGGGCTGGAGGGCGAACTGATCCAGGTCTTCGACCGCCCGGCCTGCTTCGCGGAACTGTACAACAAAGCCGCCGCGTGGAAAAACGCCCGCGGCGGCGATGAATATGTCCTCTCCGAGGAGATGCTGGACTACCTGTACGCTGTAGAAGAATGAGCGAAAAAGAAAAATACGATTTTGCGGGAGCGGGCGACGAACGCGCTGGGCCGGATCGGCCGGGCGCAGAATTCTACAAGCTGAAGAACTATTGCCTGCTGTGGATCCCCGACAGCAAGTTCGTGACCGGTCCGAAAAGAAACGGGCGTTCGCTACTTGCGAGTGCCTTTTTTGTCGCGGATTATCATGAGCTGCGCGATGGCGACCAGGGCCATCGCGGCAAATCCAGTCCAGGCGACGGTGGGATTAAGTGCGTTCTTCGTCACATAATGGACGATCAAGATGACGCCAAAGACGAGCGTCATGACCAATGCGGCATAAAGAAGCCCCTTGTGGGTTTTAAGCGTACTCATAGCGTTTCAGTTTAAATAGAGTCTGGACGAAGATAAGAATTATTTCGGAATTCTAAGCCAAAGAAAATGTGTATATTCGAACTTCGAAATGCAGTTAGATGAAACACCTTCCTTACCTGCTTAGCGTAATTGCCCTGGCCCTGTTCCAATTGGAGGGGAAATGACTTGAATATAGCGAAGAATGAGCGAAAAAGAAATATACACTGCGCTGGGCGCTCTGACCAAGGACAAGGAAGCCTGGAAAGAAAACGTACCCTACGTGGCCTCGCTGCTTGACGGGCAGTCCCTGAAGATTACCGCCAAGGCGCTGTGGCTCCTGGGCGAGATGGGATTGCAACATCCGGACGAGATAGCTCCCGCAGTCTCCCGGATCGCTTCGTTTCTCGACGCGCAGGATTCCCTTTTGCGGGAGCGCGCGACGAATGCGCTGGGCCGGATCGGCCGGGCGCGGTTCGAGGCTGTACTGCCCTATTGGGACAAGTTGATGCGCCTGGCGGCGGACGATGCGCCGCAGGTGCGGCTCGCCTTCATCTGGGCGTCCGAGAACATCGCGACCAACACGCCGGAGGCGTATGAATCCTGCATGCCGGTCTACGCCGGATTGCTGCGCGACGAAGACGACAAGGTGCGGATGGAGGCGCCGGAAATGTTCCGGGTAATGGGAAAGAGGCGTCCCGAAACGGTACGCCCCTTTCTTGAAATACTGCAATCACTGGCGGAGAACGACCCCAACCCGGTGGTCCGGATCCACAGCGCCGGCGCCATCCGGATTACTACCGGAAGGATGCAGCAGGCTTCTTGAGAACTTTTTCCGCCAGTCGCATGGCCAGGATGGCGATGGGAATGGTCAGAATCAGCACGACGACCAGCACCGGCACATTGTCGATGATCGCTTTCATCAGCTGGTCGTAGCCGGCAGGCATTTCCTCGACCGCGGCAGCCAGCGAACCTTCCGTATCGGTCCACCAGTGAGCCGTGTAGACGAAGAAGGAGAAAGCGAGCGGCACGAAGCTCCAGCGGACACCCTTGCGGGTATCGTACTTGAAGGCATAGCGGAGGATTTCGGCCAGAGCCGTAAGGATGAGCGTACCGACAATGTAAGCGGTATCGGCCTCGCCGGCAATCAGGAACAGCACGAAGACGAATCCGTTCAGGACCGTAGCCGCACCGAAACCGCGGATCATGCTCGCGGTATTCAGGTACACGAATGCAGTCAGGAGCGGAAGCAATGCGCCGACATAGGCATAAAAAGCAGGATGGATGGCGCCGCTGGCGCCAGCCAGAAGGAAGCAGGCGAGATAGGCTATCGCCATCAGAACGATTTTGAAAACTTTCTTCATATCAACCGGTTTTTAAAAGTTGTACTTCAGTTTTACCCAGACTTCGCTGTTGTGTGCGTACCGGAGGAACATGCCTCCGTCCGCATAGAAATAATCATAGCCCAGGATGGCGTGGATCTGGTCCGTGACCGTCCAGTCGGCGCTCAGGCGGTTGAAAACGCCCTTGTCGCGCACGTCCGCATAAGCAAACGTAGACAGCGTCAGCGCATTGTGCAGCAGCGCCTTGGAGATGCGCAGCGTGGCGAGTGCGGTCGGCGTCCCTTCCTTCTGCCAGGTATAGTTGAACTGGGCCGAAAGGTTCCAGTCCGCGCCGGGATACCAGTCCAGGCCCGCCAGGGCATTGCCCTGGTGGACGCCACCGTCGCTGATATTGTCGGCGATCTCCCCGCGGAAGACGAAGGCCCCGAACGGAATGGAAATGTCGCCGCCGAGCACCGTCAGGCGATGATATCCGATGTGGTCACCCTGCAGCTCCGGCATCTTGGTCCAGGTGCGCAGGGCCATCAGCGAGAAGTCCACGCCGCCCAGGAAGCAGCAGAAGCGCGCGCCGTATTCCATATTCTTCAGCTTCGCCTCCGGCCGGACCTCCGGCGGAAGCATCCCGACCGACCAGGGATTGGCCGGATCGGTCGGCAGCTTGAAGAACTCCGGCACCGGCACGGCGACCGCCTCCAGGCTCCACGCATCGCGCAGATAGCGGACGCGCAGCGCGCCCACGGGCACGCGGATGTCGTCATAGTCCTGCGCCAGGAATTCGCTGTAGTCCATCGGCGAGATCAGGTCCGTGACGCGCAGGCCGTCGGCCACGCCCCACGAGATGATCTGCTTGCCGGCGCGGATGTCCCAATGGGGATTGCCCCAATAGGCATAGGCCTCTCGCAGCTGGAAGCCGGACATGTCCTTGAGCAGGGCGTTGTAGACCAGGTTGGCGGACACGAAAGCGCCGCCGCCGTCCTTCTCGAGCCGGACCTCTCCCCGCACGCGGGTGCGGGAAGACATCCAGTCCGTCGGCGATTCCGTCCGGAAAGCGTGGTACGTGTCCACGAATCCCTTGACGGAAACGTCCAGGCCGTCCTGCGCCGGGAGGGCGATGGCCGGCAGCAGCGCGGCCATCGATCCCAGCAAAACGGTTTTCAGCAAGTTTCTCATAGTCCCTTCTCCAGTTTGGCCACCGTGAACAGGCTCTTGTCCACCTTGATGTCGTACTTGGGCTCCGACACGGTGATCTGCGTGCTGTGGCCGCTCTGGACGTTCTTCATCTCCATCTTCATCACGGTCCAGAAGCCTTCGACCTTCTGCAGGTCGGTCACGGTCATCACGCGATGAAGTTTGCCAAGCTTGTCGTAGAACTCGCAATAGACGCCGGTGTCGCTGTCCTGGCGGATCCAGGTCACCTTGCGGCTGTAGACCTCGTGCGGGTCGTTCGGGACAGACTCCACGACCCAGCATTTGTGCCCGTCGCGCGTCTCTTCGCGCAGCAGCGTGTGCTTGTCTTCGTCCACGCTGCGGCCACCCATGTCGTCATAGGTGAAGTCGGTCCCCATGAAATAGTCGGTCTTCGAAGACGAGCCGCTGATGCGGCGCGTCTTCTTCATCGCCGGCAGGTAGAGCCATTTGTCGTCTTCCTTGCCGGCCTGGTCGTAGTCCCAGGTCAGGAAACCGGTCCCCTTGACGTCGCCCGGATAGGTGAAGAACATGATCTTCTTGGTGTCCTTGCCCTCGTCCATGGCCCAGGAGACCATCTTGCGCTCGCGCTTGTCTCCGTTCTTCTTGACCAGGGTCAGCTGCATCTCGGCATAGCGGGTGTTGCCGTCGGGACGGTCCTTGACGCGCTGGATGATGTCACGCCCCGTCTGGGCGTCCATTTGTGCGGCTGCGCAGAGCATCGCCGCGATCATGAGAATCTTTTTCATCGTACTAAGTCTTTATTGTTCAATACCATACACTTTGAATTTCTTCACCAGCAGCGGGGTGATGAAGAGGTCGGCCAGCAGGGCCGAGAGGATGCCGATGACCGCGAGCACACCGAAGTTGATGCACATGGTGCAGGCCGAGGTGGCGAAGCACGCGAACACGACGGAAGTGATGATGGAGGTCGTGACGATGGCCACGCCCACCACGCGGAAGGTCCGGCGGATGGCGACGGAGTAGTTCTTCTCGCGGTCGAATTCCAGCTTGGAGTGGTTGATGAAGTGGATGGTGTCGTCGACGGCCATACCCAGCATCATCGGGATCAGCGTGGCGGTCATCATGTCCAGCGGAATGCCGGCCCAGCCCATGTAGCCGCCCACGAAGATGGCGGGCATCAGGTTCGGGATCAGGGCGATCAGGCCGACGCGCACGCTCTGGAAGGCCACCATCAGGATGAGCGCGATGATGAGCACGGAGATCAGGAAGGACTGCATCTGGCCGCGGACCAGGTACTGCATCATCGCCGTGTACTGCGGGATGTTGCCGACGGCCGTCACCTTGACGCCCGGGAAGAGTTCCGCGGTCTTCCGGTCGATGTCGGCGAGCTCGCGCTCGACTTCGCCGGAATTGAAGTCGGAAATCTCCACCATCATGCGCAGGCGCTTGTAGTCGTAGTCCATCCAGTATTCCGTCTCGGAACCGCCGGCGTTCTCATAGAGCACCAGCATCTGGGCCACTTCCTCCTCGCTGTCCGGGATGCGGAAATACGCGGGATCGCCGCCGTTGAGCGTCTGGTTCAGGTCCTTGAGGATGTCCAGGATCGAATTGGTCCGCTTGGTCAGCGGATAGCCGGCGATCAGTTCGTCCAGCTGCTCGAGCTTCCGGAGGTTCTCCGGCTGCTTGGCCTCGTCCGCGTTCTCGAACTCCATCACCAGGTCATAGGAATACAGGGCGCCCAGCTCGCTGCGGCCCACTTCCATCACGTCCTTCACATACGGGACGCCCGCGCCCATGGTCCGCTCGATGTCGAACGCCGGCTCGATCTTCCACAGGCCCACGAACAGAGCCACGCACACGGCGACAAAGGTGATCACGACGGGCTTGGAGTACTTGAAGGTGAAGTCGTTGATCTTCTCCACGAAGCGGCTCAGGCGCGTACCGCCCTCGCCGTCCACGCCCGGCTTGGGCTGTCTGTCCTTACCGAGGGACAGCAGGACCGGCGTGACCAGCAGCGTGGTGAAGAGCACGAAGAAGATGGTCAGGGAGCTCATGGCGCCCACGCACTTCATCGGACGGATCGGGATGATCATGAAGGACATCAGCGACACCACGGTCGTCAGGCCGCAGAACACGACCGACCAGCCGATCTCGCTGACCGTCTCGATGACGGCCTGCTTCCGCTGGCCGTGCATCCGGAGGCGCCTGCCGAAATAGGAGCAGAAGTGGATGTTGTAAGCGACGGACACGGCGAACGCCAGGATGACCGGAATCATCAGCACCGTGCTGTCCACGTACATCTGCGAGAATCCGGCCAGGCCGAAGGTCATCATCACGCCGCCCATCACGGAGAGCAGCGGAGACACGACGCCGCGCAGCGAACGCGTCATCAGGACCATCACCAGGATGCAGATGATGACCGCGAGCATCACAAGCCGGCCCATCTCCTGCCCGATATAGACAGACTTCTGCTGCGACACATACGGCATACCCGTCGCGCGCGGGCGCAGAGACGCATATTTGTCTTTCGTAATGATGCGCGCGACCTCCTCGCCGGTCACGATATCCGGAGAGACGTTGCTGGTCTCTTTCCATTCATCCTCGGAGGGGAAGGCGCGCAGCTTCAGGAGCGTCCAGGCCAGCTTGCCGTCCTTGGAAACCAGTTTCTTCGCCACCTGCTGCTTGCTGTATGCCAGGGCGCGGACCTGCGCCATCTCCGGCGAGCCGGTCTCGGGAATCACTTCAGGGACGATCTGGACGATCTCCATGCCGTCTTCGGTCCCCAGCATGAATTCCAGGTCCGTCAGCGAAGTGATCTTGTCTGCATAGGAAAGGGAATCGAGCAGTTCGTTGCCCAGCTCGCGCAGGAGCGTCAGGTTCTCCTTCGTGAAGTGGTCGTCGCACTCCGTGAGGACACCGACGAAATAGTCGTTTCCGAAGTTCTCCTTGAACTCGTTGGTCTTCACGAGCATCGGGTCTCCCTCGATGAAGTAGTCATCAAAAGATGTCTGCTGCACCATTTTGGACATCCCGAGGAAAGAAACAAGCAAGATGGCGACAAACAGGCCGAGAGCGGCCCAGCGCCATTTCAGAAGGAAGGTCGCGTACCTTTCAAAGATTTTGTTGATCTTGAGCGATTTCATGTGTGTTTGTATAATTAATAACTAATAACTAACCGTCAAATAGTGAACAATGTTCCATTTTGTTCTATAAAAAGAACGGCCGCCTCAAAGGCGACCGTCATATCTGCATCATCTTTTTCCATCCTATCAGTTCGAACCGGACATAGTCCGAAAGGACTGCCCGGGTCTCTTCTTCGGGCAGGTCGTGCATCAGTATTTCTTCCAATAAGGTAAACATCCAGACATTGTTCAGGTGGATGAAGAACTCCGACACCTCGAAATCCATCCCCGTATACTTCGCTTTCATCAGCTTGAACCAGTCCAGGACACTGCGGGTGGCCTTCTCGACATAATACTCCTTGAAGCCCTCCAGCGAGGAGCCCTGCGCCTTGAACAACAGCATCTTCAGGGAGTTCCTGTGCCTGCGGATGATTCCCATGTACTCTTCCAGCTCTTCCGCGGCATAACCCTCTTCCCGGATCTTCGCTATATCATATCCCGTCTGGCCATGTCTGTCGGCCAGCAAGTCCTCCAGGGCGTCCGTAGCGGGTTTCAGCAAAACGCGGAACAGATCGTCCTTGGACGGATAATAATGATACAGGTTGCTCAGCGTGACCCCCGACGCAGCGGCAATCTCCCGGGTCGTCGCCCCCTGGAAGCCTTTCTCCAAAAAGAGCTTCCTGGAAACGGCGAGGATCCGTTTGCGCGTATCTGTCTTCAGGGTCTGCATAATCAGGGCGCAAATTTCGGAAGTTTCAGAAAGGAAGTCAATCCCAAGAATTGGTGATTTGCAGCATCCTCCCCTGGAAACGCAAATGCCCCCGGACCGCGTCCAGGGGCATTTTTGGAGGTGCGTAGCGGAATCGAACCACTGTGACAGGTTTTGCAGACCTGCGCCTAGCCACTCGGCCAACGCACCGTTTGGGAATGCAAAGATACGCAAATTTCCCGGACTTGCAAGTCCTGCCCGCCAAAAGACGCGCAGGATTTGTTTTAAGCGGTTTTTCTCCGTAATTTTGACGCGAAGAACACAATTATTATGAAACGTATCCTCTATCTCCTGCCGGTGCTTCTGCTGGCGTGCTCCTGCGGAGCCAGCCGCCATGGCGGCGTCCGCTCGGAGACCGACCTCGAGACCAATTCCGTCAGCCACGTCGACATGAAGAATGCCGAGACCTATCTCAATATCTACGAATACCTGCGCGGCCGCGTGCCCGGCGTGGAAGTGGTCGGCACGTCCATCCGCATCCGCGGCATCAACACGACCGGCAACACCGACGCGCTCATCATCCTGGACGGCATGGAGACGTCCGACATCAGCGACCTCAGCCCGCTGGACGTCGAGTCGGTGGAGGTCCTGAAGGACTCCGCCGCCGCCATCTACGGCATGCGCGGCGCCAACGGCGTAGTGATCATCAAGACGAAGGGCAGCCACAATGATAAATAACATCATCTTCGATTTCGGCGAAGTCCTCGTCAACTGGGATCCGCGCCGCCTCTATGTCCCCTATTTCGGCGACGCCGCCAAGGCCGACTGGTTCCTGAAAGAGATCTGCCCCTATGAGTGGAACGCCCAGTGCGACAGCGGCCGCCTGCTGGCGGAAGTGGCGCAGGAGCGCGTGGACCTCTTTCCCGAATGGGAGAAGGAGATCCGGATGTATTTCGACCGCTGGATCGAGATGATCGGCGGCGAGATCCCCGGCAGCGCGGACGTCGTGCGCGAATTCAAGGAGCGCGGCTACGGCATCTACGGCATCACCAACTGGTCCGCCGAGACCTTCCCGCTCGTGCGGCACCGCTTCCCGGTCTTCGACCTGATGGACGGGATGATCGTGTCGGGCGAGGACCACGTCCTCAAGCCCAACCCCGAGATCTACAACCTCCTGCTGAGCCGCTACGGCCTCAAGGCCGAGGAATGCGTATTCATCGACGACAATCCCCGCAACGCCGCGGGAGCAGAAGCCGTCGGCATCCGGGGACTCGTATTCAAGAACGCCGCGCAGATGCGCGCGGATTTGGAAAGGTTGCTATCGGAGCATAGCGACGCAGGGGGTTTCGGGGGGAACGCCCCCCGTCATTAATTCGCCGGCTCTGCCGGCGACAGACGGTCATAGCTCAGCTATGACCGTCTCGCAGGCGCGGACCTGCTCACCGACCTTGACGCAGATCTTGGCGTCGAGGGGCACGTACATGTCGATGCGCGAGCCGAACTTGATGATGCCGCACTGCTCGCCCGCCTTGACGGGAAGCCCGTCCTGGGCGTAGCAGACGATGCGCCGGGCGAATCCGCCCGCCAGCTGCTTGAAGAGGATGCTGTGGCCGGACGGCGTGCGCAGTCCGACGCAGGTGTGTTCGTTCTCCTCCGACGCCTTCGGCTTGAAGGCGAGGAAATGCTCGCCGGGATAGTAGCGGTAGTACGTCACTTCCCCGTCGGCCGGCCAGAAATTGGCGTGCACGTCGAAGAAATCCATATACACGGAGATCTGGATGCAGTCGCTCTTGAGGAATTCGGGTTCGAAGACCTTCTCGGCGATCACCACCTTGCCGTCCGCGACGGACACCACGGAGTTGGGGCCGCCGGCGCGGAAACGCCGCGGGACGCGGAAAAAGGCGGTCTGCCAGGCGACGATCAGCAGGATCAGGGCCAGCAGCGGCCAGAACACCCAGGAATGGACAAACAGGACAAGCAACGCAGCCAAAGCTCCGCCGATCAGGTACACAAGCGCAACGCTTCCGTAGGAATTGTGGTCTATCTTCATAAAAGCCCCCAGGCGATCAAATATACACAGGCCATCGGGATGGCCACCAAACTACTGTCGAAGCGGTCAAGCATTCCACCGTGCCCGGGGATGCAGTTGCCGGAATCCTTGACGCCGAAATGGCGCTTCCACATCGATTCGAAAAGGTCGCCGCACACGCCGCCCACGCTCACGATCACGCCCAGCGCGATGCAGTGGACCAGGCTGAACGGCAGCCAGGTCAGGTAGTGCAGGCCGATGGCGGCCGCCACGCAGAAGACGATCCCGCTCCAGAAGCCCCACCAGGACTTCTTCGGGGAGATCTCCGGGGCGAGCTTGCGCGCCGTCGGGCGCTGGCCGAAGGCCGTCCCGAGGCAGTAGGCGCCCACGTCGGACACCCAGATCAGGATGAAGAACGAGAGCATCATCCAGCCGTCGAAGACCACGCCGTCCATCATCAGGTACGGCGAGAGCGCGATCGGCAGGGCAATATACAAAAGGCCTGCATAAATGTAGGCCAGGTCGCCGAATCCCTCACGGGTAGGCAGGAAAAGGCAGGTCACGGGGACCAGCAGCAGCGGGACGAGCGTGAGGAAGATCCAGCGCATGTCGCCGCCGTAGAAACAATGATAAGTGACACAGAGGAAGGCCGCCGCGGCGGCGACCAGCCCCAGGCGCTGCTGGAAGCGGAAACGCTTCCCGAGGGACATCCGGTAGAACTCCTGCAGGGCGGTGACCATCACGAGCAGGAATAAACAGCCGAAGATGGCGCGGTCCCAGATGAGACCGAACACCATCACGACCAAATAAACGATTCCGGACAGGGTCCTGACCCAGAAATTACTCATCAGCAGTTTCTTTTGGTTCAACTTCGGCGGGTTTCTCCTCCTTGCGGAGGCGGTCCTCGCCGTGCTTGCCCGCCTTCGGGCCAAAGATCTTCTCGATGTCGTCGGCCATGATGACCTCCTTGTCGATCAGCTGCTCGGCCAGCTGGGTCAGACCGTCCCAGTTGTCCTCGAGGATCTTGCGCGTCCGGGCCGTCACGTCGTCGACGATGGCCTTGACCTCGGCGTCGATCAGCTCGGCGGTCTTCTCGCTGTAGGGCTTGGTGAACTCATAGCCGCCCTGCGCGTCGTAGAAGGAGATGTTGCCCACCTTCTCGCTCATGCCGAAGTAGGTGACCATCGCGTAGGCCATCTTGGTCATCCGCTCGAAGTCGCTCAGCGCACCGGTGCAGGGCACGCCGTCGTTGACCTTCTCCTCGGCCACGCGGCCGGCGACCAGGCTGCACATGTCGTCCAGCATCTCGGACTTGGAACGCGTGACTTTCTCGTCCGGGAGCATCCAGGTGATGCCCAGGGCCTGTCCGCGCGGGATGATGGAGACCTTCAGGACCGGGTCGCAGCCCGGCAGGAGCCAGCCTGCCACGGCGTGTCCCGCTTCGTGGAAGGCCGTCAGGCGCTTCTCCTCCGGAGACATGATGGTCTTCTTGCGCTCGATGCCGCCGACCACGCGGTCCACCGCATCGGAGAAGTCCTGGTTGTTGATGTCGGACTTGCCGCGGCGGGCGGCCGTCAGCGCGGCTTCGTTGCACACGTTGGCGATGTCGGCGCCGGAGAAGCCCGGGGTGTTCTTGGCGATCAGGTCCAGGTCGAAGTCCGGCGCGAGCTTCAGGGGCTTGAGGTGCACCTGGAAGATGTCCTTGCGCTCGTTCAGGTCCGGGAGCGTGACGTGGATCTGGCGGTCGAAGCGGCCGGCGCGCATCAGGGCCTTGTCGAGGATGTCGGCGCGGTTGGTCGCGGCAAGCACGATCACGCCGCTGTTGGAGCCGAAGCCGTCCATCTCGGTGAGGAGCTGGTTGAGGGTGTTCTCGCGCTCGTCGTTGGACGAGAAGCCGACATTCTTGCCACGGGCGCGGCCCACGGCGTCGATCTCGTCGATGAACACGATGCACGGAGCCTTGTCCTTGGCCTGCGCGAACAGGTCACGCACGCGGCTGGCACCCACGCCCACGAACATCTCCACGAAGTCGGAGCCGCTGATGCTGAAGAAAGGCACGTCGGCCTCCCCTGCCACGGCCTTGGCGAGCAGCGTCTTGCCGGTGCCCGGAGGGCCGACGAGCAGCGCGCCCTTGGGGATCTTGCCGCCCAGGGAGGTGTATTTCTTGGGATTCTTGAGGAAGTCGACGATCTCCATCACCTCCTCCTTGGCGCCGTACAGGCCGGCGACATCCTTGAAAGTCACGTTGACTTTGTCCTTCTCGGCGAGCTTGCCGGTGGACTTGCCGACGTTGAAGGGATTCATCCCGCCACCGCCGGGGCCGTTGCCGCCGCCGCCCATCTGGCGGCCCATGCCGCGGAACATCCAGGCCCAGAGCGCGAAGAACAGCACCAGGGGGATGATCCACTCGAGGACGTTCGCCCAGATGCGGGCGTCGTTCTCCATCACCACCTTGACCTGGCCTTCGGCGGGCAGCTGCGCGTTGAGCGCGGCGAACTCCACTTCCGGCTCGAAGCGGGTGGATGTCAGGAACACGAAATGCGGGGAACGGGTCGGGACCTTGCCGGTGGCGAACATCGAAGCATACTTGCCAAGCCGGTCGGGCAGGACCGTCACGGTGCCGCGGAAGTCGTTGCGCACGAAATGGATCTCCTTCACGTCGCCGTCCAGCACCATCTGCTGGACCTGCGCCCACTCGATCTTCTGCGGCGCAGGGCCGCTCTGGCGGAAGAGCAGATAGCCTACGCCGAGGACGAGCAGCAGGTAGAGCCAGGAGAGATTGATCCGGACGATCTTGGGCTTCCGGGGGTCGGTATTATTGGGATTTTGAGGCATCTTGTTTAATTTTGTTGGACAAATATACTAACAAAAATGAAACCAACGGCCGGCGCCCCGTCCATATTGTGGCTAGAATCGACCGATTCGACCAATTACGCCCTCCGCGCGCAGCGCAGCGGGCTTGACAATTTGTCAATTGTCGCTGCCAAAGGGCAGACGGCGGGCCGCGGCCAGGGCTCGCACACGTGGTACGCGACCCCCGGTCGCAACCTCACGTTCTCCATCCTCTACCGCTTCGGCGAAGCCTGCCCGCTGGCGGCCGCCGACGCCATCCTGATCACGCAGGTCACCACCCTCGCCATCCGCGACTACCTCCTCGCCCACGGCGTCGAGGCCCGCATCAAGTGGCCCAACGACATCTGGGTCGGCGACCGCAAGATCTGCGGCATCCTGATCGAGAACACGCTCGAAGGCGCCGCCGTGCGCGAAAGCATCGTGGGCATCGGCCTCAATCTCAACGAGACCGGCTGGCCCGCGGAGCTCCCCAACCCCGTCTCGCTGACGGAACTGACCGGCAAGCGCTACCGTCTCCAGACCGAGCTGAAGCGGCTGCACAAAGAAATCTGCCGCCGGTTCGGCCAGCTGGCCTCGCCCGACGGCAGGAGATCTCTGCAAGAAGAATTCGGAAAATATATGTTCAGGCTCCACGAAGAGCCGAAATAGCGGCTGCCGGATCCTCCGCGCCGAACACGGCGCTCCCGGTCACGGCCAGCCCGACACCCGCCTCCTCGACGGTGCGGATGTTGCCCTGGTTGATGCCGCCGTCGATCTCGATCAGGCCCTGGGCGCCCTTGCGCCCGATCTCGGCCTTGAGGGCCGCCACGCGGTCCAGCGACTCATAGATGAACTTCTGCCCGCCGAATCCGGCGAATACCGACATGATCAGGAAATAATCAGCCTTGCCGATATAGGGATAGAGCTTCGACACCGGGACGTCCGGATTGATGGCCACGCCGGCCTTCAGCCCCAGCGCATGCAGGCGCTCGATGTAGCGGGACGTGTTGCGTCCGGCCGCCTCCCAGTGGAAAGAGCACATCTGCACGCCGTCCTTGGCGAGCTTTTCGAACCAGCGCTCCGGATGGACCACCATCAGGTGGGCGTCCATCGGGGCCGTGGCAATCCTGGCAACCTGGTCGATGACCGAGAAGCCGAAGGAGATGTTGGGGACGAGCGTGCCGTCCATCACGTCGAGGTGGATGACATCGCCGCAGCGGTTGATCAACTGGATATCCTTCTCCAGGTGGAGAAAGTCAGCCGCCAGGATGGAAGGGGCAATCTGGAGCATAGGGATGGGCTTTTAGCGCGACGCGGGCACGAGCATCGACTCGATGTCCGTGACATATTTCTTGAACACCTTGTCCGTCGCCATCAGGTCGGAGACCGTGGTGCAGGCGTGCAGGACGGTGGCGTGGTCCTTGCCGCCGATCTCCTGTCCGATCGTGGCGAGCGAACAGTTGCTGATAAGGTTGCGGCTCAGGAACATGGCGATCTGGCGGGCCTGGACGATCTGGCGCTTGCGCGACTTGGAGAGCAGGTCCTCGCGGCTGATGTTGAAGTATTCGCACACGGAACGCTGCACCTTGTCGATGTCGAGGTCGGTCTTCTCCTCCCCCACGAGATTCTCCGTGATGGCGGTGGCCAGCTCGAGCATCGAGCGGCTGCGGTCCACGGAAGCATGGGCGATCAGGGAGATGAGCGAACCCTCGAGCTCGCGGAAGTTGGTCTTGACGCGCGTGGCCAGGAAGTCGAGGACCTCCTCGGGGATCTGCACGCCCTCGCGCTCGGCGCGGGAACGGAGCATCTCCAGGCGGGTCTTGTAGTCCGGATGCGTCAGCTGCACGGAGAGACCCCACTTGAAGCGGGAGAGCAGGCGCTCCTCGAAGTTCTGCAGGTCCACCGGAGCCCGGTCGGACGTGAAGATGAGCTGCTTGCCGCTCTGGTGCAGGTAGTTGAAGATGTTGAAGAAGGCGTTCTGGCAACCGGGACCCAGGAGGTCCTGGATGTCGTCCACGATCAGCACATCCAGCTTCATATAATAAGCCATGAAGTCCGTGAGCTTGTTGAGCACGGACACGGCGTGCATATAAGTCGTCTTGAATTCGTTGCCCGTCACGTAGAGGACCACCTGGTCGGGGAAGCGCTCCTTGATGGCGATGCCGATGGCCTGCGCCAGGTGCGTCTTGCCGAGACCCGGGCCGCCGAAGATGAAGAGCGGGTTGAAGACCGTCTTGCCGGGGGCGGCGGCGATGTTCTCGCCGGCCGTCACGCCCATCTTGTTGCACTCGCCCTCGATGAGGTTGCCGAAGCAATAGGCGGGATTGAGCCGCGGGTCGATCTGGACCTTGTGCAGGCCCGGATAGACGAAGGGGCTGGGGTGTGCGGAAGGGCTGGCGGGGATGGTCACCTGCGGGTTGACCGGGGCGGCGGCGCGCTGGCCCGGGAAACGCATCTCGGGCTGGTTGCTCACCGGGCGGACCATATAGCTCAACTGTGCGTCCTCGCCCACCACGCGCTTGAGGGTCTTGCGCAACACGTCGAGGAAAGCCGACTCTACATATTCCTGGAAGAAAAGGGAGGGGACCTCGACGGTCAGCTTGGAATCGGAGAACGCGACCGCTCGAATCGGACGGAACCACACCTTGAACTGCTGCGGCTCGACGATCTGCTCGATGATGTGCAGACAGTTATTCCAGATTTCGATATGTCTCTCTTGTGATTCCATAGGTGGGGAGCAAAAAAACAGACCGGCGGTTGAACCGGACTGCAGTGCAAAGTTGGAGGAAAAAAAATTGAAAAAAACTTTTTTTCGATATTGACTTTTATCTTTTTTTGTCTTAAAATTTAGATAAACGGGGTGCGGGGCACCACTTTTCTAAATTTTTGAAAGACAAGCACTTGCGTCAAGCAAAAAGCAATAAGTAGCGCAAGTTTACGGCATTTAGCTATTTAGAAAGAATCTAAATTAGCACTTAAACGTTTTTCATTGAAGCAATCGGCTCTACGGCGCAAAAAGACGAAAATGAGGGTTGAAATTACTCGATTCTCGTGACCGTATCGCCTGCGATTTTGACAAGATAGGCTTCGGGATATTTCTTGCGGATGGCGGGAAGATGCTTGCGCGCCCCCTCGACCGAGTCGCTCACTCCGATACAATACTTATATAACCGGACGCCCTTCACGATGACCGGGGTGTAGCCCATGAATTCGCGGGCCTTCGGGTCCAGCTTGCGGGCGACCGCGAAGATCTGCACACCATAGCGGACGCTCCCCTGCTTCGGGGCGGCCTGCCCGGTGTCGGGCTTCTTCTGCTCCGGCACCTTCGGCTGCGCCGCCGGCTGGGGCTCGCCCACCGGCGCCGGCGCCGACACGGAGCCGTCGTAGATGGCCTTGTATTCGCCGAAGGCGCGGCACAGGCGCTCCGCGAGCGCGTCGCGGTCCTTCGCGCTGCGCAGCGCGGCCAGGTCGTTGTCGTTGGAGATGAACCCGAGCTCCAGCAGGACGGCGGGCATCGCCGTGCGCCACAGCACCAGGAACGGGTCCTGCGACACGCCGCGGTCGTTCTTGACCGGGCCGCCCTTGAGGTGCTTCTCGGCCAGCTGGGCGAAGCGCACGCTCTGCTCCAGGTTGGCGTTCTGCATCAGGTTCATGAATATATAGGACTCGGGATCGTTGGGATCGAAGTCGCCATAGGTGGTCGAATAGTCGTCTTCGAGCAGGATCACGGAGTTCTCCCGGCGCACGATGTCCATGTTGTTGGCATAGAGGTCGCGGTTCTTCACGCTCGACTGTCCGAGCACGTGCACGGAGAAGCCGTTGGGCGATTTGTTGGCGATGGAATTGATGTGGACGGAGATGAAAAGGTTGGCGTTGGCCTTGTTGGCGATGTCCGCCCGGCCGTCCAGCGTCACATAGCGGTCGTCCGTGCGCGTGAGAATGACCTCGACGTCGGGATATGCGGCACGAATCTTGTCGGCCAGGGCCTTGGCTATCTCCAGGGTGAATGTCTTCTCCGAAGACTTCTTGTCCATGCTGACAGCGCCGGAATCCTTACCGCCGTGACCGGGATCGATGACGACGGTGGACAGACGGAGCTTGTCGCCTGCGTGGAGGGCCACACAGAGCAATAGGGCGACGAAAATGCTAATTGTGCGTTTCAAAAATAAGTAGTATTTTTGTCGATTAATGCAAAGATAGGAAAAATTCCTGCATTTGAAGAACTGTCCCGCCATATTTTGTTGCTTGCTGCTCCTGCTCCTGACGCTCTCTGCGCCAGACCTTTCGGCGCAATCCCGCCGCAACCGCAGGGGCAACGGCCCCGTGTATGGCGCCCGCATCGAGAAGCAGGTCACGCTCCCCGACTCCACCACCCTGGCGCGCCGCGACTCGCTCCGCCAGGTGGATTCGCTGCGGCGCGCCGACTCCGTGGCCCTGCTGGGCAAGAGCTCGCTGGACGTCCCCGCCTTCTCGCACGCGCAGGACTCGATGATCAGCGATTTCTCCAACGGCAACCGCAAGATCTTCTACTACGGCAGCACGAGCGTCAAGTACCAGGACATGGAGCTGACGGCCGACTATATGGAGTATGACATGAACGCCGGCACCGTCTACGCGCACGGCGTGTACGACAGCCTCAATGGCGTCTGGAACGGACAGCCCGTGATGAAGCAGGGCAACCAGACCTACAACATGGAGGAGGTCCGCTACAACTTCAACTCCCGCAAGGCCCGCATCAAGAACATGATCACCAACGACGCGGAGGGCATCCTGCACGGCCGCGACATCAAGATGATGGACGACCACTCGATCAATCTCGAGCACGGCAAATACACGGTCTGCGACGACGAACATCCCCACTATTATATCAACCTGACCATGGGCAAGGTCATCAGCGAGACCAAGACCACCGTGTTCGGCCCGGCCTACCTGGTCGTCGAGGACGTGCACATCCCGTTCCTGATGCTGCCCTTCGGATTCATCCCCAAGCGCCCGCAGCGCGCCACCGGCCTGCTGATGCCGTCGTTCGGCGAGGAGGAGCGGCGCGGTTTCTACATGCGCGACCTCGGCATGTATTTCGTCTTCGGCAACCACTTCGACCTCTCCCTGACGGGTTCGTACTACACCCTGGGATCCTGGAACGTGGAGATCAACAGCCGGTACCGCGTCAACTACAAGTTCAGCGGCAACCTCGGCATGAACTATTCCAAGAACGTGACGGGAGACAAAGGTTCGCCGGACTACCGTGAATACAGCGACTTCTCCATCAAGTGGTCCCACTCGATGGACTCCAAGGCCCATCCGGGCATGAGCTTCAGCGCGAGCGTGGACTTCTCGACCCCGACCAACAACACGTTCAACTCCCACTCCCTGGAGGAGACCGTCGAGAACATCGCGCGCTCTTCGATCACCTGGTCGCGCAACTGGAACGGCATCACGCTCAGCGTCTCCGCAAACCACAGCCAGAACTCCAGGACGGGCGCCTACTCCTTCTCCCTGCCCAACATCAACTTCAACGTCCCGACGTTCTACCCGCTCCGGCGCAAGAACCGCGTCGGCAAGGAGCGCTTCTATGAGAAGTTCTCGCTCGGATACAGGCTCGCCTTCACGAACAGGGTCGACTTCAACATGAAAGAGGAGAAGGTCGCGCTGGACCGTGCTTTCCTGGACCGGTTCCAGAATTCGATGAGCCACGACTTCTCCATCTCGCTGCCCTCCTTCCAGCTGTTCAAATACATCAACGTCAACCCCAGCGTCTCCTACAACCAGCGCTGGTATTTCAGGAAGACGGAATATGCCTACGACGAAGAGACCGGCCTGGTCGAGGCCCTGCCCAGTCACCAGTTCAACACGCTCGGCATCTACCAGAACTACAGCGGAAGCCTCTCGCTGGACACGCGCCTCTACGGCATGTTCAATTTCGGCCGGCACCACCGCATCCAGGCCATCCGCCACCTGGTCACCCCCTCCCTTTCGTTCAGCGTGGGGCCGGACCTGAAGACCTACGCCAACGGCTTCCGGACCTTCGAATACACCGACCAGAACGGCGAGCGGCAGACGTTTGAATACAACATCTACGGCAGCGGGATCAGCGCCCCCGGCCGTTCCGGCTCCCTGAACCTTCGCATCGGCAACTCCCTCGAAGCCAAGGTACGGGACTTCGCCGACACCACGGGCAACGGCACCAAGAAAGTCAAGCTGATCGACCAGCTGACGTTCAACACCGGCTACAACTTCCTGGCGGAAAAGAACAAGATGCTGCCGCTGACCATCTCGATGAGCACGCGCCTGTTTGACAAGGTCACGCTCAATTTCAATTCGAGCTTCTCTCCCTATGCCGTCGACGAAAAAGGCACGACGCTCGAAGAATTCGCCGTGACCGCGGGGCAGGGCCTGCTGAACATGCAGAGCGCCAATCTGTCCTTCTCCTACTCCATCGACGGCAAGGGCGCGATGAACGGTTATGACGGCACGGGCGCCAACAACCGGGGCAGCTCCGCAAGCGACTACTACCAGCGGATGTATTATCACCCGGTGACCGGCGAATACATCCCGGGCGGCTGGCTCTACTACGCCAACCCCAACGCCCCCTGGTCGCTCAGTTTCAACGGCTCGGTCGAAGTCCACCCCAAATACACGCTCGACGAGGAGACGGACACTTACAACCGCGGGCTGGACTTCAGGGCAAGCGTCAACTTCAGCGGTTCGCTCAAGCTCACGCCCAAGCTGAACATGAACGGCAGCGGCACCTTCGACCTCATCGCCCGGAGAATGTCCCGCATGAGCATCAACGCCACCTATGACCTGCATTGCTTCAACATCGCCGTCAGCTGGATCCCGGTAGGAAGCTTCAAGTCCTACAGCTTCCGCATCGCCGCCAACGCGTCGGCCCTTGCGGACCTGCTCCGCTTCAAGCGCGAGCGCCGACAGGCATATAATTGGTAATTTTCAAAATTATCATTATATTTGCATGTCAAACCTCCGGCGTTCGCCGGTTTTCAAACATTCCTTATGACACACAAATTGTTCGAGCTGGACAAGATGAACAGAGAACAGCTCGAGTCTATCGCAACCGAACTTAATATCAAAGGCATCAAAAAGATCGACAGCGAGAACCTGGCCTACCAGATCCTCGATGCCGAAGCCCGTCAGGAGTCTGTCAAACCCACCCCCGAGCCCGCACAGACCAAGGCAGCGCGCCGCGGCCGGCCCAAGAAGGCCGCCGAGGCAGCCAAGCCTGCCGAGGCCGCGGAGAGCAAGGAGGGCAAGGAGCCGGCCCAGGCTGCGCCCAAGCAGGACAAGCCTGCCGCCAAGCAGGGCGGCAAGCAGGCCTCCAAGGCCGACAAGCCCGCGAAGCAGCAGGCGCCCAAGGCCCAGGAAGTGACTCCCGAGGCAGAAAAACCCGCAGAAGAGAAAGCCCCCGCCCAGGAGGCCGCCGCGCCCAGGAAGCGCAGCCGCAGCAAGGCCAAAGGCGAAGCACAGGAGCAGGCTCCGGCCCAGGAGCAGAAAGCAGCCCCGCAGGCCCAGGAGCAGCCCGCCGCACCGGCGGAGCAGCAGCCGGCCGAGGAGGCCGCCCCGGCTCCCCAGCCGCGCCAGAACGGCCAGAATGGCCAGAACGGTCAGCAGCAGCGCCAGCGCTTCCAGAACCAGCAGCAGCCCAAGCCGCGCGTCCCCGAGTTCGAAGGGACCGTCGAAGCCACCGGCGTGCTGGAGATCATGCCCGACGGCTATGGTTTCCTGCGTTCTTCCGACTACAACTACCTGAATTCCCCGGACGACATCTACGTCTCCCAGCAGCAGATCAAGGTCAACGCGCTCAAGAGCGGCGACACCGTGACCGGTGAGATCCGCCCGCCGCGCGAAGGCGACAAATATTTCCCGCTCGTGCGGATCAAGTCCGTCAACGGCCGCAGCATCGAGTTCATCCGCGACCGCGTGCCGTTCGACTTCCTCACTCCCCTCTTCCCGGACGAGAAATTCAACCTCACCGGCGGCGCCAGCAACCGCGACATCAGCTGCCGCATCGTGGACATGTTCGCCCCGATCGGCAAGGGCCAGCGCATGCTGATCGTCTCCCCGCCGAAGGCCGGTAAGACCCTGCTCCTCAAGAGCATCGCCAACGCCATCGCGAACAACCATCCGGAAGTATACGAGATCGTGCTGCTCGTGGACGAACGTCCCGAGGAGGTCACGGACATGCAGCGCAGCGTGCAGGCCGAGGTTGTCGCCTCCACTTTCGACGAGCCGGCCGAGAAGCACGTCAAGGTGGCCAACATGGTCATCGAGAAGGCCCGCCGCCTGGTTGAATGCGGCCACGACGTCGTGATCCTGCTCGACTCCATCACCCGCCTCGCCCGCGCCTACAACACCGTCCAGCCGGCTTCCGGCAAGGTCCTGACCGGCGGTGTGGACGCCAACGCCCTCCAGAAGCCCAAGCGCTTCTTCGGCGCCGCCCGCAACATCGAAGGCGGCGGCTCCCTGACCATCCTCGCCACGGCCCTGACCGAGACCGGCTCCAAGATGGACGAAGTCATCTTCGAGGAGTTCAAGGGCACCGGCAACTCCGAGATCCAGCTCGACCGTACGCTCGCCAACCGCCGCATCTTCCCGGCCGTCAACGTCGTGCTCTCCGGCACCCGCCGCGACGACCTCCTCTACCGGCAGGACCAGAGCCAGCGCATCTGGATCCTCCGCAAGCTCCTGGCCGACATGAACCCGACCGAGGCGATGAACTTCATGCTTCAGCTGATGGACGAATACAAGACCAACCAGGACCTCCTGGACAACATGTCCAAGGTCTCACCAAGAGAAGCGAAATACTACGATAACTATTAAAATTAAGGCGCTGCGGTTTGCAGCGCCTTAATTTTTATTTCGTGCCGAAGATGCGGTCGCCCGCGTCGCCCAGACCCGGGACGATGTAGGCGTCGGCGTTCAGGTGGTCATCGATCGCGGCCACGTAGATGTCCACGTCGGGATGCTCCTTCTGCACGCGGGCGATGCCTTCCGGCGCCGCCACGAGGCACATCAGGCGGATGTTGGTGCAGCCGCGCTCCTTGAGCATCGCCAGGGCGTCGCAGGAGCTGCCGCCCGTCGCGAGCATCGGGTCCGTGACGATGACCAGGCGGTCCTGGATGTCCTCCGGGAGCTTGCAGTAGTAGACCACCGGCTCGTGGGTCTGCTCGTTGCGGTAGAGACCGATGTGGCCGACCTTGGCCACGGGCACGAGCGTGTGCAGGCCCTCGACCATGCCCATGCCTGCGCGCAGGATGGGGACGATGGCGAGCTTGCGGCCGCTGACCTTCTTGGCGGTCATCTTGCAGATCGGGGTCTCGATGTCGACGTCTTCGAGGGGGATATCGCGCGTGATCTCATATCCCATCAGCAGGGAGATCTCTTCGAGGAGCTGCCGGAAATCCTTGGATCCCGTCTCCTTGTCACGCATGATGGTCAGCTTGTGCTGGACCATCGGGTGATCGATTACATGGACTTGACTCATAAAATTTCGGTATTTTTAAGCTTGTTTTTCCGGACACATTCGCCGATCAGGAAGAGGATGGCCGCCACGACCATGCCGTTGATCGAAGGGATGCCCCATTTCACGAGGTTGGCCACGACCGCGCCGAGGATGACGCCGGCCACGGAGAACCAGTTGACGGAGATGCTGGGCATCTTCTCCTCCAAATAGGCTTTCCGGTTGCAGAAATAGCTGAGGATCAGGATGATGCCGACGGGCGGAAGGGTGCAGTTGAGCACGTTCAGCCAGTCGCAGAAATTGTTGTAGAGCCACACGGCCGCCACCGTGCCGATGAGGCCGGAGATCAGTACCATCGTCTTCTTGGAGATGCCGAAGATGTTGGACAGGCCCAGGCCGCCGGTGTAGAGGGCGTTGTCGTTGGTGGTCCAGATGTTCAGGCCCAGGACCAGGACGGCCAGGTAGAACAGATTGAGGTTGAGCATCACCTCGAAGATGTCGTTGCCGCCCACGTAGATGCTGGACACGGCGCCGAACAGGAACATCAGGCTGTTGCCCAGGAAGAAGGCGATGACGGTCACCCACAGGCCCACGCGGGCGTTCTTGGCGAAGCGCGTGAAGTTGGGCGTGGCGGTGCCGCCGGACACGAAGCTGCCGATCACGAGGCCGGCGCCGGCAATCACGGAGAGGTCCTTGGTGCCGCGGGAGAACTGCTCCACGAGGCCCACGTCGCCGCGCTTGATGGCGAGGATCATCGCCACGGTGCCGAGGATGGCAACCGCCGGGACGGCGATATAGCTGATCAGCGTCAGGCCCTTGATGCCGAAATACGCACTGGCCGTCATCAGGATGCCGGCGATGGCCACGAGCATATAGACTTTGGCGGGCATGTCACCATCCAGGTCCAGATGGAGGACTTCCTTGGCCACGGGGATGGCGAACATCGCCAGGCCCACGCCGAACCAGCCCACCTGCGTGAAGCTGATCATCGCGCTGGGGAGCCAGCTGCCCTTGTTGCCGAAGCTGCGGCGGGCCAGCATGTCCAGGGTCAGGCCGCTCTCGGCGCCGATGAAGCCGAGCGCGCCCGTATAGGCGCCCAGGATGAGACCGCCGAGCAGCAGTGACAGCAGGAATCCTTGGAAATCCAGTCCGGCGGCCAGTTTCTGGCCCGCCCACATACTGGCGGAGAAGAAGGTGAAGCCGAGCATGATCATGAACATGCTCAGGTTGCTCTTACGGCCGGTCTGCGCTACTTTGCCGGTCGTAAAGTCGAAATCGACATGGGATTTTGACGTGCTCATTGAATGGTGCTATTAGGTTGTAGTTGAGTCCACGTATTTGGCCAGGTTGGCCTTGATCTCAGCCAGGCGGCGCCGGCAGATATCCTCCAGCCTGCGCTCCTGCACGATGTCGAGGTAGTGCTGCTCCAGCTCGAAGAGCTTCTGCACGTCGAGCTGCTGATAGCCGTTCAGCTGCCGCCAGGCCTCATAGGTAATCGGCCGCGCGTAGCCGATCTTCTCGGCCAGGAAAGACTTGAAATCCACGTTCGGGGCCGCTGCAAGCAGCGATTCCCAGTATTCCGTCACTTCCTTGTAGTGCTCCGGGATCTCGTAGCGGCGCGCGCCGCCGTCGTAGATGATGCATTTCTCGAAGAGCGCGTCTTCCAGGAAGCTGAGCACGTAGTGCCGGAATTCGGGCGCCACGATGCCGCCCTTCCAGCCGAAGTCGATGTCGGGGATGTTGATCCCCGTCACGCCCTTGTCTTCATAGACGGTGAAGATGCCTTCGTAGAAGACGCAGCAGAAGCCCTCGAACTCCGGGAAGATGGCGCGGATGTCCGTCGTGAAGCGCTCCATCAGCGGGATGGCCTTGGTGCCGCCCACCGTGAAGAAAATGATGCGGCGGAGGCTGCCGCCGCGCCGGCGCAGGCGGTCCACCACCTGCGACAGGCAGAGGCGCAGCGTGTCGCCGCTGGCGATGATGTCGCCGATCATCAGGGTGATGTCGCGGGCGATGTGCAGCTTCTCGTATTTGATGTCCAGGCCCGTGATCACGCCGTTCTCGATCTTGCGCTCACAGGAGATGAAATGCATGTTGGGGACCCGCACGCCGGCCTTGTAGCAGCACTCTTCGAGCGGGTAGTTCAGGCCGCCCCGCAGGATGGTCAGGATGTCGGCCTCGGTAGCGAGACCCTGCTCGGAAAAATACTTCAGGACGGCCGTCGTGGCCGGTTTCATGGCCAGGTAGGACTCGTAACCGACGACCTCGGGAGACGCCATCAGATGGCGCGTTCCTTCTCCGCTGACGACATAGTACCGGTTGGACAATCCGTCGGAACAGAGCTGATAGATGCTTGCGCTATTTTGCTGCCCCAGCAGCTGCAGAGAGGCATCCTGTGGAATATTTGACATTGAATTCCCGTTTTGGTCCAATCGGGAAACAAATATACTAAATTTTCCTTAATTTTGTGTATTGGCAACCAACCGAACAGAGACGATGCTCAGAATTTATTGCAAAAACACGGACACTTATCAGGAGTTCCAGGAAGGGACCACCCTGCTGGACATGCTCCCCTCCTTTGCGTTCGAACGCCCCTACGACATCCTTTCCGCCAAGGTCAACAACGTCTCCGAAGGGCTCAAGTTCCGCGTGTTCAACAACCGCGACGTCGAGTTTCTCGACTATCGCTCCTACGCCGGCCGCAACATCTACTGCCGCTCGCTGAGCTTCCTGCTCTGCAAGGCCGCCCGCGACCTGTTCCCGGACTACCGCATCGTCCTGCGCCGCCCGATTTCCAAGGGCTATTTCTGCAATGTCGACAAGCCCGACGGCTCCCCCGTCACGGAAGCCGAGGTGGACGCCATCCGCGCCCGGATGCAGGAGCTCGTGGAGAAGGACATCCCCTTCCGCCGCCACGAAGTGCAGGCCGACGAGGCCATCCGCATCTTCAGCAAGCTCGGCTACGACGACAAGGTCAAGCTTCTCCGCACCTGCGGAGACGTCTATATCACCTATTATACCCTCCAGGACACGGCCGACTATTTCTACGACGCGCTCGTGCCCAGCACCGGCCTGCTCAAGGTTTGGGGCCTCACGCCCTACCGCGGCGGCATGCTGCTGCGCGTCCCGGACCGCCACGCCCCCGGGCAGCTTGCGCCCTTCTACGAGCAGCCCAAGACCTTCGACATCTTCGCGGAGACGCTCGCCTGGAACCGCATCATGGGCCTGGACAACGTCGGCGACGTCAACTGCGCCTGCCAGTGCGGCCAGGCCTCCGACCTGATCCAGGTGGCCGAAGCGCTCCAGGAGAAGAAAATCGTCCAGATCGCCGAGGAGATCGACCGCAGGCACGACCAGCCCGACCCCGTCCGCATCGTCCTGATCACGGGCCCGACCAGCAGCGGCAAGAGCACCTTCTGCAAGCGCCTGAGCGTGCAGCTGAAGGCCTGCGGCCTGCATCCGGTGTCCTTCTCGACCGACGACTACTTCGTCAACCGGGTCGACACGCCCAAGTTCCCCGACGGGACCTACGACTTCGACAACTTCGAGACGGTCGACCACGACTACCTGCAGGAAGACGTCCTGCAGCTGCTCGCGGGCGAGGAAGTCGAAGTGCCGGAATACAACTTCGTGACCGGCCGGCGCGAATACAACCACAAGAAGCTCAAGCTCGACGAGAACTCCATCCTGCTGGTGGAGGGCATCCACGCCCTCAATCCGGCGCTGACCAACCTCGTGCCGGAGTCCTGCAAGTTCCGCATCTTCATCAACACGGTCACGAGCATCTCGCTCGACGACCACAACTGCATCCCGACCAGCGACAACCGCCTGCTGCGCCGCATCGTGCGCGACTTCAACAAGGGCGCCTACACGCCCCGCGAGACCATCGCCAACTGGCCCAACGTCCGCCGGGCGGAGGTGCGCTGGATCTATCCCTTCCAGGAGACGGCCGACGTGCTCTTCAACTCTGCCTACCTGCTGGAGTTCGCCGTGCTGCGCACCCACGCCGAGTACATCCTCGCCACGGTCCCGAAGAACTGCCCGGAATACAGCGAGGCGCACCGCCTGCTGCTCTTCCTGCACTACTTCGTCCCCGTGTCCGACCGGGAGCTGCCCCCCACCTCCCTCATCCGCAGCTTCATCGACAAATAGATATCGTCAGCATACGAAGAAGGCGCCCGCAGTTGCAGGCGCCTTCTTCATTGCGTGTCCGATCCGCTTAGCGGAGCTTCTTGTAGCCGTAGGCCGCCGTCTCGCCGAGCTCGAGCTCGATCTTCATCAGGCGGTTGTACTTGGCGATGCGGTCGGTGCGGCTCAGCGAACCGGTCTTGATCTGGCCGCTGTTGGTCGCGACGGCGATGTCGGCGATCGTGGTGTCCTCGGTCTCGCCGGAGCGGTGGGAGGTCACGGTCGTGTAGCCGTGGCGGTGCGCCATCTCGATGGCGTCCAGCGTCTCGGTCAGGGAGCCGATCTGGTTGACCTTGATGAGGATGCTGTTGCCGGCGCCCATCTCGATGCCCTTCTGCAGGTACTTCACGTTGGTGACGAAGAGGTCGTCGCCGACGAGCTGGCAGCGGTCGCCGATGGCCTTGGTGAGCTTCACCCAGCCTTCCCAGTCCTCCTCGGACAGGCCGTCCTCGATGGAGTCGATCGGGTATTTGGAGATCAGCTGCTTGAGGTAGTTGATCTGCTGGTCCGTGGAGAGCTTGCGGCCGCGCGGATCCTTCTTCTTGCCGTCCTTGAGCTGCTTGTAGTCATAGTAGAACTTGCCGTCCTCCTTGAAGCAGAATTCGGACGCGGCGCAGTCCATGGCGATGGTCACGTCCTTGCCGGGCACGTAGCCGGCACCCTCGATGGCAGCGATGATGCAGTCGAGCGCATCGTTGATGCCCTTGAGCGCGGGCGCGAAACCGCCTTCGTCGCCGACGGCGGTGCTCAGGCCGCGGCCCTTGAGGACCTTCTGCAGCGCGTGGAAGACCTCGGCGCCCATGCGGACGGCCTCGGCCTCATTGGCCGCGCCGACCGGACGGATCATGAACTCCTGGAAGGCGATCGGGGCGTCGGAGTGGGCGCCGCCGTTGATGATGTTCATCATCGGGACCGGGAGAACATAGGCGTTAGGGCCGCCCAGATAGCGGTAGAGCGGGATCTGGAGCTCGGCGGCGGCAGCCTTGGCAACGGCCAGGGACACGCCCAGGATGGCGTTGGCGCCCAGGTTGCTCTTGGTGGCGGTGCCGTCCAGCGCAATCATCTTCTGGTCGATGGCGCGCTGCTCGGTGGCGTCCATGCCGACGATCGCGGGAGCGATCTTCTCGTTGATATTGGCGACGGCCTTCAGGACGCCCTTGCCGCCATAGCGCTTCTTGTCGCCGTCCCGGAGCTCGAGGGCTTCGTTCTCGCCCGTGGAGGCGCCGGAAGGCACGGCTGCGGTGCCGATGAAACCGGAATCAAGGATGACTTCTGCTTCGATGGTCGGGTTGCCTCTGGAATCGAGGATCTCGCGGCCGGTGACTGAAATGATCTGCATAATATTCGTCTTTTTGAGTTATACTTCTGTTTTTGGACGCCGCGAATTTAACAATTATCCGCCGTGTTTGCTATATTTGCGGTATCATAAGAAATGATGATACTACCCGACAATTTCGATCCCGAGGAGCGCGGAGCGCGCGCCCGGGACAATTTCCTGGCAGGCTACAACTGCTGCCAGGCCGTCCTGCTGGCTTTTTCGGACGTGCTCCAGGCCAACCGCCTGGCCGGCGAGCCGCTGCTCAAGATCATCGGCTCCGGCTTCGGCGGCGGCTTCGCGCGGATGCGCGAGGTGTGCGGCAGCTTCACCGCCTGCACGATGCTGGCCGGCTTCATCTCCCCCGCCGACTCGACCGACCTGGAGGTGCGCAAGACCAACTACTCGCTCGTGCAGGAGATGGCGATGGATTTCCGCGCCGCCAACGGCAGCATCGTCTGCAGAGAGATGCTCGAGATGAAGGAGCGGCAGGCCGAAGGGCCCACGCCGTCGGCGCGGACGGCGGAATACTACTCGAAACGCCCCTGCCCCGAGATCGTCCGCAACGCGGCGATCATCGCCGCAAATAAAATGAAAGAAGCAGCCCGGTAAGGCTGCTTCTTCGTTTATCGTCATCCCCGGACGGGCCGGGGATCTCATTACATAGCCTGTGCAACGGCGACGGCGACAGCCACGGAGGCGCCCACCATCGGGTTGTTGCCCATGCCCAGGAAGCCCATCATCTCCACGTGCGCAGGCACGGAGGAGGAGCCGGCGAACTGGGCGTCGGAGTGCATGCGGCCCAGGGTGTCGGTCATACCGTAGGAGGCAGGACCGGCAGCCATGTTGTCCGGGTGCAGGGTACGGCCGGTACCGCCGCCGGAAGCCACGGAGAAGTACTTCTTGCCGGCGAGGACACGCTCTTTCTTGTAGGTGCCTGCGACCGGGTGCTGGAAGCGCGTCGGGTTCGTGGAGTTGCCGGTGATGGAGATGTCGACGTTCTCCTTCCAGAGGATGGCGACACCCTCGCGGACGTCGTCGGCGCCGTAGCAGCGCACGCCGCCGCGGACACCGTCGGAGTAGCGCTTCTCGCTGACGATCTTGAGCTCGCCGGTGCCGTAGTCAAACTCCGTCTGGACATAGGTGAAGCCGTTGATGCGGGAGATGATCTTCGCAGCGTCCTTGCCAAGACCGTTGAGAATGACGCGGAGCGGCTTCTGGCGCACCTTGTTGGCCATTTCGGCGATCTTGATGGCGCCCTCGGCGGCGGCGTAGGACTCGTGGCCGGCGAGGAAGGCGAAGCACTCGGTCTCCTCGGAGAGGAGGCGGGCGGCGAGGTTGCCGTGGCCGAGACCGACCTTGCGGTCGTCAGCGACGGAACCGGGGATGCAGAAGGCCTGCAGGCCCTCGCCGATGGCCTCGGCGGCCTCGGCGGCGGTCTTCACGCCCTTCTTGATGGCGATGGCAGCGCCCACGACGTAAGCCCACTTCGCATTCTCGAAGCAGATCTTCTGGGTGTCCTCGCAAATCTTGTACGGGTCGATACCCTTTGCATCGCAGATGGCCTTGGCCTCGTCGATGTCCTTGATACCGTATTTGTTGAGAGCAGCATTAATCTGATTAATGCGACGCTCGTAGCTTTCGAAAAGTGCCATAGTCTCTTACTCTTTGCGGGGGTCGATATATTTGACAGCGTCCTTGAAGCGGCCGTAGGTGCCCTTGGCCTTCTCGATGGCCTCAGGACCGGTGGCGCCGCCCTTGAGGGCGTCCATGAGCTTGCCGAGGTTGACAAACTCGTAGCCGATGACCTCGTTGTCAGCGTCGAGGGCCATGCGGGTGCAGTAGCCTTCGGTCATCTCGAGGTAGCGGGAACCCTTGAGCTTGGTGCCGTACATCGTACCCACCTGGCTGCGGAGGTTCTTGCCAAGGTCCTCGAGGGAACCGCCGATGGGCAGACCACCCTCGGAGAAGGCAGACTGGGTGCGGCCGTAGACAATCTGGAGGAAGAGCTCGCGCATCGCCGTGTTGATGGCGTCGCAGACGAGGTCGGTGTTGAGAGCCTCGAGCAGGGTCTTGCCCGGGAGGATCTCAGAAGCCATGGCGGCGGAGTGGGTCATACCCGAGCAGCCGAGGGTCTCGACGAGGGCCTCCTCGATGATGCCGTCCTTGACGTTGAGCGTCAATTTGCAGCAACCCTGCTGCGGGGCGCACCAGCCGATGCCGTGGGTAAGACCGGAGATGTCTTTGATCTCCTTTGCATGCACCCATTTGCCCTCTTCGGGAATCGGTGCGTTGGCGTGGTTGGCGCCTTTTGCAACGCAGCACATCTGCTGCACTTCTTTTGTGTAAATCATATAAACTGGATAAAAGTTAGATCCGCATGTGTTTTATCCTGCAAATTTAGCAAAACGGCGTGAATTAGCAAAGCGCAGGGGCGTAGATACGGCGATAATTTGTATATTCGCAAGTATGATACACGCTACTGATACCATCTGTGCGCCGGCCACTTCCGCCGGCACGGGCGCCATCGCCGTCATCCGCGTCAGCGGGCCCGACGCGCTGGCCGCCGTGGACCGCGTGGTCGCGTTCCGCTCCGGGACGGCGGCCGCGGCCAAGGGCTATACCGTCAAGTTCGGCAACGCCGCCGGGCTGGACGACGTCCTCGTGAGCATTTTCCGCGCGCCGCGCTCGTATACGGGCGAGGACGCCGCGGAGATCAGCTGCCACGCTTCCCCCTACATCGTCAGCGCCCTGCTGGACAAACTGACGGAGGCGGGATGCCGGCTCGCCGAGCCGGGCGAATTCACGCGCCGCGCGTATGTCAACGGCAAGATGGATCTGGCGCAGGCAGAAGCGGTTGCGGACGTGATCGCCGCGTCGTCCGCAGCGCAGCACCGCGTGGCGATGAACCAGCTGCGCGGCGGCTATTCCGCGGAGCTGCGCGGCCTGCGGAAGCAGCTCCTGGAGCTCACTTCCCTGCTGGAGCTGGAGCTCGATTTCAGCGAGGAGGACGTCGAATTCGCCGACCGTTCGCGGCTGCGCGACCTGCTCGGCACCGCCTGCTCGCATTGCCGGCAGCTCGCCGACTCGTTCCGCCTGGGCAACGCCATCAAGAACGGCGTGCCCGTGGCCATCGTCGGCGCGCCCAACAGCGGCAAGAGCACGCTCCTCAACGCCCTGCTGCGCGACGACCGCGCCATCGTGTCCGACATTCCGGGCACCACGCGCGACACCGTCGAGGAGACGAGCGTGATCGACGGTGTGCTGTTCCGTTTCATCGACACGGCCGGCATCCGCGAGGCCTCCGACGAGGTGGAGCGCCTCGGCATCGAGCGCACCTTCCGCAAGATCGGCGAGGCCGAGATCGTGCTGGGCGTCGTCGACGCCTCGATGCCGCAGGAGGCCGTTTCCGCGGCCATCTCCGAGATCGAAGGCCGCGTCGACCCCGCCCGACAGAAGCTTCTGATCCTGTTGAACAAAGAGGATAAAACCAAACCCGCCTCCGGCACCGTGACCATCTCAGGCCCCGGCGGTCGCCGCGAGTACGACGACTACGTCCGCCCCAAGCCGGCCACCGGCACCACGACCATCTCCACCCCGGGTGGCCGCTGTGAAGACGATGACAAAACCCGTCCCAAACCCGCTTCCGGCACCACCACCCTTTCCGGCCCCGGCGGCCGCTGTGCGGCGCTGCGCATCTCCGCGAAGCACGGCGCCGGGCTCGAAGAGCTGCGCGCCACCCTTGCCGCCAGCGCCGGCGTCGCCTCCGCCACCGGCACGCTCGTCACCAACGCGCGCCACGCCGCGGCGCTCCGAGAGGCCGCCGCTTCCCTCTCCGCCGTCTCCGACGGCCTCGACCGCGGCATCCCCTCCGACCTCCTGGCGGAGGACCTCCGCGCCGCCCTCACCGCCCTCGGCTCCATCACCGGCCTCATCACCACCGACGAAGTCCTCGGCGAGATCTTCTCGAAGTTCTGCATCGGGAAGTGACATAAACTCGCGTCTGTCCCTTTGGTGCGGAAGACGTCCCACAAACTTGCAGGTTAACCGCAAAAACGGCCTTTTTTGCGGAAGACGTCCCATTTCTTGGGACGTCTTCCGCACTTCAACCCCTTCCGATCCAACCACCGACGAACTTTTCAGCAAGATCTTCTCGAAGTTCTGCATCGGGAAATAGCCTCCCCGCTTGACCTCATCCTCATACAAGCCTTTTTTGAGGACGAGATGTGTTACTAATACTAATCAGTTGGACAAACCCGAATTCAGCTATTTCCTGATGAACGTTTCATCTGACGCCGGCACATCTTCCCCGGCCCTGAAGTAGCGCTCGGCCAACATATGCAGATCATACTTCTCCCTGAGCGCGGCGATGGTGTCCATCATCGGCGTGGCGTGATGCGCGTCAATGGCTTCCTGGCTCGTCCAGCTGTCTATCAGAAGGACTGTCTCCGGATCCGCAGCAGAGAAGAAATAGTCATACCTCAAATTGCCTCCCTCGGCCCTGATGGCAGCGGCAGTCCCGCTGCTTTCCATCTCCTCCACGAACTTCCGCGCATTGCCGTCCGTACCGGTATAGTACAGGTTCATCGTAATGGGGCCTGACGATTGTGCCGGGCTGCTCTCAGGATTGTTTCCGCAACTCATAACTGTGATTACCGCAAATACAAAGAGGATTATTCGTTTCATGCATATTCCGATTTAGCAATGCTCAAAGATAATGCGTAACTTTGAACCATGGAATACCTGTCGAAGCAAAAATACGACGAGATTGCAGCCGAGTTGAAGCATCTGATCAACGAGGTCTATCCCAAGGTGCAGGACGAACTCGCGGAGGCCAGCGCCCAGGGAGACCGGAGCGACAACGCCGGCTATCGTGAAGCAAGGCGGATCCAGGGGAAAACCATCAGCCGGATCCGTTTCCTGCAGAAGATCCTGGAATATTCACGCGTGATCGATCCCGACGCGCTCCCCAAAGACCGGGTCAGCCTGCTGAGCCGGGTCGAATTCACGAACCTCGCGACCGGCAGATGCATGAAATTCGAGATCGTCAGCCCCCACGAGATGGACCTGGAAGCCG
>JAEEGJ010005148.1_pt1 | contig 42013 bp, 31 predicted proteins | sample 8958761 | NCBI WGS metagenome assembly JAEEGJ01 (sample SAMN16246546, study PRJNA631951) | gut metagenome | biome: gut microbiome; feature: rumen; material: RS-attached | host: Bos | place: Iran: Karaj | collected 2018-10 | reverse complement strand
TACAGGAAAATATGAGTTAACAGTAAGTTCGACAGTTTTTAGTATCACAGTTAATCCAACAAACATATCAAAAGAAGATAAAGAAAAGGTTTCAAAAGCATTAGCAGAAATATTTGAATTAGATTATGAAAAAGTACTAAAAAAAGTAAGTAAAAGAAGTTCAATAGAAACAATTGTAAAAAAAGTTGAAGAAGAAAAATCAGACAAACTAAGAGAATGGATGATTGCAAATAATATAGAAAAAGGAATAAATATTGACGAAGATACAAAAAGGTATTATCCTTATTCAAATTTAGCATCTCAATTTATAGGATTTTGTGGTAGTGATAATCAAGGATTAGATGGAATAGAAGCAAAGTATAATGAAATATTAGCAGGGAAAAATGGTGCAATATATAGAGCAACAGATGCAACAGGTGAAAAAATTGGCGAAGATGGAGAAAACTATACAGCACCTATTGATGGGAAAGGAATAAAACTTTCAATAGATATGACGATACAATCTATTGTTGAAAAACATTTAGCAGAAGCATGTATAGACAATAAGTGCACAGATGGTGGAAATATAGTTGCAATGAATCCAAAAACAGGAGATATACTTGCTATGGCTACATATCCAAGCTATAATTTAAATGAACCATATACAATTAATAATGAAGAATTAAAACAAAATTGGGAAAATATCGAACAAAAAGAAAAAACAAAAGCTTTGCAAGGAATGTGGAGAAATAAAGCTATATCAGATACTTATGAACCAGGTTCGGTTTTTAAATTAATTACAGCATCTGCATCATTAGAAGAAGGAATAACAGATACAGATAACAATGGAGAGTTTTGCTGTACAGGAGGAATTACTGTCGGAGGTGCAAGAATAAAATGTTGGAGATATTATAGACCTCATGGTTCAGAAAGTTTAAGGCAAGGTCTAATGAATTCTTGTAACCCTGTATTTATTGGGTTGGGACAAAAGTTAGGAGTAAATACATATTATAGTTATTTAAATAAATTTGGTCTTTTATCAAAAACAGGTATAAACCTTCCTGGAGAAGCAAATAGTATATTTGTTAAACAAGAAAAATGTGGACCAGTTGAGCTTGCAACAATAAGTTTTGGACAGCGTTTTGAAATAACTCCGATTCAACTTGTAACTGCAATTTCAAGTATTGTAAATGGTGGAAACCTTCTTACACCAAGAGTTGTAAAATCTGTAATAGATACAAAAACTGGAGAAGAACAAGAAATTCCAGTAAATACGAGAGCTACAAGTATTTCAAAAGAAACTAGTGAAAAAGTCCTTAGTATGATGGAATCTGTTGTAGCAGAGGGAACAGGTAAAAATGCTAAAGTTGAAGGTTTTAGAGTAGGAGGGAAAACAGGTACTTCAGAAGATGGAGTAAATACCGGAAAGTATGTTACATCATTTTGTGGAGTAGCCCCTATAGAAGATCCACAAATAGTATGTTTAGTTACTTTATATAATCCAACAGGAGAGGGAGGACACCAAGGAGGTGGAGTTGCAGCACCAGTAGGTGGGCAAATATTTTCAGAGGTTTTGCCATACTTGAAAATTCAAAAAAGTAATCAGGAGCAATAAGAAGTTAAATTTAGTAGAAATCATATATTTTCAAATATTTAAAAGATTAATTGTAAAAACCTATTGGAAGTTCTGAATATGAATTAATAAAAGTTATACCAGAAAATTTAGTAATTAAAAAGTTTTTAGCTCTGTCTGTTGACTTATCGCTAGAAATTTAGTACAATAAAAAAAGATGTAACACTTTGCATTATGCTGTTGTATCACTAAATATAAACAATAGAGAAAGCAAAATTAACTAAGAAAGGAAACGACTATGAGTAATGGAATTATAACCCGATATGATGAAGCTGGATATGAACATACTATCGAAACACCGGGTTTGGATCAGCAATTAAGAAAAATGGGGATTTATAGAAGAACCAATTTGAAAGATGACATCTTTTCTATACTGCAGGGATCAGGGAATAGGTCACAATTTTTTATGTATTATAATTGTAGAAAGTATTCTTCTGCACAAAACAATATATTTGATGATAATGATTACTGGATACCCATGTGTGGTGTAAAGCAACAACCCCCAAAGCAACAACGCAGTGCTAATATGACGGAATTTCTGATTTTCGAGAAAGACAAATTAAATGGAAATGGGTTCAACGATACTGTGTTTGGCACTAATTATGTGACAGGAGAAGACAGCGAAAATCGTACTGAGCAAGAATTATTAGATATCATTTCCAACAACCCTTCTTCTATAAGTGGGGAGATCCGTGATTCAAAGTCAGACATCGTATGTCGAGTGTTTAACGCACTCTGGGACGTACAGAGGCTCAATCCTTCTGCAAGACTTGTCATTGTTATGGATAATCCTGAAACCGACTCAATGGAGCTACTACGTCAGGTTTATTTGCTAATGCCAAGTGAACTTCGTTTGAATATAGGATTTATGACCAATGTTTCATCTTATGATATGCAAAAAATTGCAGAAGGAATGCCAATCTATGTCACGACTGCTTCGCCATCTGCATGGGATGAGATAAAAAAATATAAATATAGTATCCCAATATTTCCGTTCGATTTAAATGAAATACAAGCGTATAATTTCAAAGATGATACCATATCGAAATTGAAGGAAATGGCGAAACATTTGGACGCCGATACCTTAGATAGTGTTGAGAAGCAGGTTTTGAAAAATAATGAACTTAGTTATTCATCATTCGAATACTATGAGGAGATATTGAATTCATATACAGCTACCATCGAGCTTCAAAGTAAAAAACAAGAACCAAAGAATGATTTTATAACCGAAGAAGAGCCTCAAAGTAAACAAGAAACAGATAATGGTTTAATTACTGAAGCAGAGCCTCAAAATGAAGAACAAGAACCAAATGATCATGTTATAACCGAAGTAACAAGGCAAATTCGAGCATTATATTATGGATATAGAGATAATGGACTTGACTTTAAGACATTAGAAAATATTATTGATAAATTAAAAAAGGAAGTAGAAAATCCGCAAAAATAATATAAAGGAGAGGTTATTCCAAAAATGAATAAAACTATAACATATGAAAAAGTATTAAGGGAAGTAGAGTATATATTACAGCAGTTTCCAAAGGAAATTCAAAATAAGATACCCAATGATTTTAGAAATACTATAGTAAAAAAGATGGATGTTACTTATATTCCCGAACCGTATAATAAAAATAAAACACTTGACGAACAAAACATTTCTGAAGAAACTAAAAAAATATTAGCATTGATTTATAGAAATTATTTAGTATCAGATGAAGAAAGAAAAAAACTAATAACTGAAGAAAATAATATTAGAGAAAAATTAGAAAATGAAAAAAGAAAGAAATATGGTGCTGAAGACATTTTTAATAATAAAACAAATAATTCTCAAAATATAAATTCAAATGCAGATGCAGATAAATTAATAATTAAAAGCTCTAACAACAAAAAATGGTATAAAAAACTAATTGAAAAAATATTAAATTTTTTTAATAAATAGTAAACGATGCATTTCCTGAGTATATATGACATACTGTTTAAATTAGAATTCAACTATGATACAGATACCAAAATTTTAAAAATTGAGGTGTCTGTTTTTATTTGGTTTTTCCCAACTCCACAACAAATAAATATACAACAAATTATATGAATAAGACTTGTAAAATAAGTAAAATGAAAACCACAATAAACGGCGTACAACACAAGGAGGTGGTGTTGCAGCTCCTGTTGGAGGAAAGGTTTTAGGTGAAGTTTTACCATATTTATGTCCATAAAATCTCCATAATATTTAGATAAAAAATAACTAGAAAATAGTACAAAAACTAATTTCTAGTTATTTTTTTATATTATTTTACTAATGCAGGAGGCAACTCAAATTCTATGTTAAAACATTTAAATTTATCAGTTTCTCCACTATCTAAGTAATCAAGATAAATATCCAATTCATCTAAGTTTTTGCAAGCAGTAATAATTGCAGGATATAGATTTGATTCAAACATCAACTCAGTACCAAGTTCAAAAGCATCTATTACAGAACTTCTTTCTTTATTTCTCATTAATTTAAAAGCTTCTTTAAATCTAGAAACAAAAGGATTTTTAAAATGAGAAATAGGAAGAGTGTATTTTTTATCTATAACATTATCTATAGATGAATATTTTTTTGGATTATCATTTAAAATCTCGTTAAGATCGGTCATATAATAAGGTAAAAAAACTTTTTTATCTGTTTCTGAAATAATAAGAGTGTTTTCTTTATATTCTCTAGGTTTATCCGAAAAAGTTTGTTTTATATCTTTAGTTTTAACTTTTTTTGATTTTTTATGCTTTTTTGTATTTGAATCAGCAAAATCACTTTTTTCAGTTTCACAAATAGTAGAGTCATTTTTTTCTTGGATATCTGATTTATCTTCAACAGAACTTGTTTCAATATCTGTTTTAGAAAATTTAAGTTCTGATTTTTCAGCAATAGATAATATGCATTGTTCAATTTTTAAAGTATTTTCCATTATAGTTGTATTTAAATCAAGATAAATTTTATTAAAATTATTAAGCATTTCTTCTATATTATTATCGTTATTTTGCATAGCTAACTTAACTTTATCTAAATCTAAAATAATAGTGTTAAGTTTAGAAATATTAGTAGTGCAAAATTCCAAACAGTCTTTTAAATTTTCTAAAAATTTTAAAACAGAAGAAGTTGAATCTATATCAACACTATTAAAATCTATAAATTTATTAATATATTGAAGAATGATATTTTTATAGTTATTTTGTGATTTTTTGCGATTTTCTATGAATTTTTTTTCTTCTTCAAATAATTTTTTTGTTTCATCTAAATTGTTCATATTAAAATATATCATTTGTTTTACCTCATTTTATTTTTATTTAAGCTTTTTGTGTTCCGATTTGTTCTAGATCTAATAATTCTTGCCAACGTCTGTCAACTTCTTTTTGGAATTCTTCTATCATCCACTCATTTCCTTCTTTAAACATATGTCTAAATCTTTTTTGAGTTTTTAAGAATTCTTCAATTGGAAGTTTTTTGGCTGGTTTGTATGTTATATGATATTTTCCATCAACAACTTCATACATTGGCCAATAGCATGTTTGAGCTGCAAGTTTGTTAATATTCATAAGTTCATCTGTTGAATATCCCCATCCACGAGGGCATGGAGCTAAAACATTTAAAAATGTTGGACCTTCTGTATAAATTGCTTTTTCAGCTTTTTCATATAAATCTTTGAAATCTCCCATTGCCAAAGTTTGTGCAACATATGGTAAATGGTGATTTGCCATAATTAAAGCTAAATCTTTTCTGTTTTGCATTTTACCAGGAATTACTTTTCCAGCCGGCGTTGTAGTTGTATCTGCAAATCTTGGAGTTGCAGAAGAACGTTGAATACCTGTATTCATATAGGCTCCATTATCATAGCAAACATAAGTTAAATCATGTCCTCTTTCCATAGCTCCTGATAAAGCTTGTAAACCTATATCATAAGTTCCACCATCTCCACCAAATGCAATAAATTTTGTATGTTGATCTTCTGGTAATTTTCCTTGTTTTTTAAGTGACTTGTATGCGGCTTCTACACCAGATAGGGTAGAGCCAGCACATTCAAATGCTGTATGTATAAAAGAATCTTCCCAAGCTGTGTATGGGTATATAAAAGTAGAAACTTCCATACATCCAGTTGCAGAACATACAACTGCTGTATCTTCTTCTTTTAAAGCTCTCATAATATGTCTTGCAACTACTGGAGCACCACATCCGGCACACATTCTATGACCTTCTGTAAAGTGAGGTCTTTTATTTGCTACTATTTCTTTCATATTATATGGCATAATTTTTCTCCTTTCATCTAGAAATCAATGAAAAACTTCGTCTTACGTCGTTTAAATTTTCTTTAAAAATCCTCATGTACATCTCGTACACTCCGGTTTTTAAAGAAAATTTTGCCTAGTAATACTTGTTTTTGATTGATTTGCATAGTTTGAATTTTATTTTTTTCTTTTATCTTCTTAATCCTAAATATCTGTATGGAATTCCTAAATCTCCTGTTTTAGCTACATAGGCTAAATCTTTATAAACAAGTTCTATGTCATCGGCTTTTGTATCACGTCCACCAATTCCATAAATGTAGTTTATTGTAGGAACATTTACTCTATGAACTTGGAAACTTGATGTAATATCAGTAAATATTGCTCCACCAGCTGAATTTAATGAATCTGATTTATCTAAAACAGCTACTGCTTTAACATGAGATAATGCTTTAGAAATTTCTTCTCCAGGGAAAGGTCTATATACTCTAAGTTTAAGTAGACCTGCTTTAATTCCTTGCTCACGTAATTTATCTACAACAAATTTAGTTGTTCCTGCTGTAGAGTTTACACAAACTATTGCTAGCTCTGCATCATCTAATTTATACTCTTCAAATAGTCCATATTTTCTTCCAGTCCAAGCTTCAAAATCTTTTGCAACATCTAAAATTACTTGTTTTGAAGCACGCATTGCGTCTGCTTGTTGAGCTTTATGTTCAAATAAATATGGTTGTACATCAAGAGGACCTACAGACATAGGTTCTTTTCTATTTAATAGAAAATGTTCTGGTTTATATGTTCCAACAAATTTTTTAACTTCTGAATCTTCTTCAAGCATAATATTTTCAATTGAATGTGATGTAATAAATCCATCTTGACAAACCATTAATGGAAGCATAACATCTTTGTGTTCAGCAATTCTGTGTGCCATAAGTAAATTGTCATATGCTTCTTGGTTGTTTTCTGAAAACATCATAATCCATCCACTATCACGAACTCCCATAGCATCTGAATGGTCATTGTGTATATTTAATGGACCTGATACAGCTCTATTTACTAAAGACATAACTATAGGAAGTCTAAGACTTGAAGCTATATAAATCATTTCCCACATTAAAGATAAACCATTTGCAGATGTAGCAGTCATAGCACGAGAACCTGCTGCTTCTGCACCAATACATGCACTCATAGCACTGTGTTCAGATTCTACTGCAACAAATTCTGTATCTACTGTTCCGTTTGCTACAAATGTTGAAAAATATTGAGGTATTTCTGTTGATGGGGTAATAGGGAAGGCAGCAACAACATCAGGATTGATTTGTTTCATAGCTGTAGCTGATGCTTCATTTCCACTTAATCTTTCTCTTATACTCATTTTTTTATCATCCTTTCTTTTTTTTTTATAACTAATTAGCTGGATTCATCAAAAACAAGTTATGCAAGGCGAAATTTTATGAAAAAAACGGAGTGTACGAGGTGTACATGAGTATTTTTGAATAAAATTTCAACGATGCAGAACGAAGTTTTTCATGAATTCTTTATTTCATTTCTATTGCTTCAAAAGGACATACCTTAGCACAAATTCCACATCCTTTGCAATAGTCATAATTAAAATCTTCTCTTTTTAAATCTTTGTTTACAGGAATTGCATTATCTGGACATACAGGGAAGCAAAGACCACATTGTTTACATTTTTCTTCAATATATATAGGTTTAATACTTCTCCAGTCACCAGTTTTGAAGTTTCTGGCATTTCCTGCTTCATAAATATTTCCACCAATTGTCATATCTTTCATTGGGGTATTGGCATTTATTTCAGACATTTTTTACCTCCTCGTAAAATTTATGAAAAACTTCGTCTTACGTCGTTAAAATTATGAACAAACATGCTCATGTACACAAAGTACATTCGGCTTTTTCTTCATAATTTTGCCTAGTAATACTTGTTTTTGCTAAATTTTAAATTAAATTATATCTTTTTAACTTCTTTTAATGCAAGCTCAATAGCTTTCATATTTCCATCAATTACTTCTGGTTTTTTAGCAAATTTATGCTTAAATGAACCTTCCATATCTTTTACAAAATCTTCATCAGACATAATACCACTTACTTTAACAATAGCTGCAAGCATTGGAGTATTAGGAAAATATTTTCCTAATGTTTCCATAGATACTTTTCTAGCATCTATTGTGTAAATTGAACCATTATATCCTTTTAAAGCTTTTTTTAGATAATCTGCTGGTTTTGTAGTGTTTATTACAATTGCTCCAGTATCTTTTAAACCTGCAGTTACATCAACTGATTCTAGTAGAGTATCATCTACAACTACAACATAATCAGGTTCGTATATGTTACTATGTATTGTTATAGGAGTGTCACTAATTCTGTTATATGCAGTAATTGGTGCACCCATTCTTTCTGGACCATATTCAGGAAATCCTTGAATATATTTTCCAGTGTTAAATGCTGCATCTGCTAATAATAATGAAGCAGTTTTAGCACCTTGACCACCTCTACCATGCCATCTAATTTCAATTAGATTGTTCATAATATTGCCTCCTTAGTATTCTTATTTTTTATAGTAAAAGTATATTATTCTTTAAAAAAAATGTCAAGGTTTTTATAATATTAAAAATTATATATGTTAAAGCCTAGTAAAATTTATAAAAACAATTTTAACTGAGCTGTAACAGCTATTTGGTAAAATAACAAAAAATACTTGAAATATTGGCGATTTTTTAATATAATATATGTATGAAAAAAGAAAGGACATAGAAAAATGGGATTTTTTGATAAATTAAAACAAGGATTAGGAAAAACAAAAACATCATTTGATGAAAAAATAAATAATGTATTTAGTAGTTTTAGAAAAGTTGATGAAGACTTTCTAGAAGAGCTTGAAGAAGCTTTAATAATGTCAGATATTGGAATGGAAACATCTGTAAAAATAGTTGATAAATTAAGAAAAACAATTAAAAAAGAAAACTTAAAGGATGAAGAAGATGTTAAAAATGCACTAAGAAAAGAGATGCAAGAAATTTTAGACGAGGTAGACAACAAATTACATCTAGAAACCAAACCTTCAGTTATATTAGTAGTTGGAGTCAATGGCGTAGGAAAAACAACATCAATTGGAAAAATTGCTAATAGACTTAGAAAAGATGGTAAAAAAGTTGTAGTTGCGGCAGCTGATACTTTTAGAGCAGCAGCTGTAGAACAATTAGAAATATGGTCAAAAAGATCAGGAGCTGAAATTGTTAAAAGAGAAGAAGGAAGAGATCCTGCTTCTGTAGTTTTTGATGCAATAAAAAGAACAAAAGAAATTGATGCAGATGTTTTAATTGTAGATACTGCAGGAAGACTACACAACAAACAATATCTAATGGACGAGCTAAGAAAAATAAAAAAGGTTATAGATAGAGAAATGTCAGAATGTTCTCAAGAGGTATTACTTGTAATTGATGGAACAACAGGGCAAAATGCAATTTCTCAAGTAAAAGCATTCAAACAAGAAACAGATGTAACAGGTTTAGTTCTTACAAAGCTTGATGGTACAGCTAAAGGTGGAGTGGTTGTAGGAATAGTGGAAGAAAACAAAATTCCTGTTAAATTTATTGGAATTGGTGAACAGATGGAAGATATGGAAATCTTTAATAGTGAAGATTTTGTTAAAGCAATTATCTAGTGGAAATTGGGACGGTTCTCTTTTCCACAAGTTGGAAAAGAGAACCGTCCCAATTTCCAAAGAAGGAGATTTTTATGAAAGAAAGTATAAAAAGAATAATAGTAATAATATTTATAGTACTTATTGCAATTTTTACATTTATATCTACTAGAGGTAGTTTTTTAGAATATAAAGAATTAGGGGAAAAATATGTATCAATATTTAAAACAAATTTAACATATAGATACACTATAATGGCAATTAATTTTTTAGTAACATTTACAATAATGTTTTTCACAAATAGGGGAATAAAAAAAGGACTAAAAGTATTTTTTGATGAAGAAAAAAAAGAAATGCCAAAACTTTTTAATAAATCTATCTCACTTGTTATTGCAGTAATATCAAGTATAGTAGTTGGAATAGTATTTACACCAAAAGTTATTTTATATGCAAGCAATGTATCTTTTGAAAAAACAGATTTAATATTTAATTTAGATATATCATTTTATATGTTTTTAGAACCATTAATTAAAATGGGGTTAATCTATATAATGATAATACTAGCATTTTTAATAGTATATTCAATGATTTACTATATTTTGGTATTTAATAAGTACTTTGAAGGAATAGATAAAGAAACATTAAAAAATAGTTTTTTAGTAAAACATATTATAAAACATACAAGATTTTTAAGTATTGTATTTGCGATTTATACATTAATAGGAACATTAGATATAGTATTTAGTGGATTTATAACAACAAGTTCAAAATTACAATTAACAGGTGCAGGGGTAACAGATGTAACAATAAAAATTGTAGGAAATATTATTTTCTCTATATTAATTGTAATTTCAATATTTATGGCAACATCAAACTTAAAAAAAGGAAATAAGTCAAAACTTATAAAAAATATACTAGTTATTCCTGCATATTTAGTTTTTATGTTTGTTGTAATGGTAGGATTTGACTTAATTTATGTTAGTTCAAATAAATATGATAAAGAAAAGAAATACATAGAAAGAAACATAGAATATACAAAACAAGCTTATGGAATAAATGCAGAGAATGAAACAATTGATTACAGTGGAACAATTACAACAGATGAGATAAAAGAAAATAGAAATATTTTAGATAATGCAGTAATTATAAATAAAAAACAAGCTCTTGAAAAATTAAATCAAGAACAATCAGAAAAAGGTTATTACACATATGTAACAGCAGGAATAGACAAATATACATTAAATGATAATATAAAATTAGTATATGTTTCTCCTAGAGAAATTTTAAATAACAAAAGAACATACAATAGTAAAACATTTGAATATACTCATGGTTATGGAGCAATACTTACATCTGCAACATCTACAACAGAAAATGGAGATATAGAATACTTGAAAAATGAAGTATTAGAATCAAATTACATAAAAACACCTCAAATATATTATGGCTTAAAAACTGATAATGCTGTTGCAGTAGGTGAAACAAATCAAAAAGAATATGACTATACAGATAATAAAGAAAATGAATATACAAGCTCATATAATGGAAATTCTGGATTAAAATTAGGATTTTTTGATAGACTAATTTTAGGAATAAAAACACAAAATATAGGTTTAGTTTTTTCAGGACAAATAACAAACAACACCAAAATTTTGATAAATAGAAACATTATAAAAAGAGCAAAATTAGTACTTCCAAATGTTATTTATGATGAGAATCCTTATGTTGTAGTAAATAACAACGGAGAGATGTTTTGGGTATTAGATGCATATACAATATCAAGTAATTATCCTTATTCTACATATACTAACATTCGTTATGATGGAGAAAGAAAAACAATAAATTATATAAGAAATTCAATAAAGGTAATAATTAATTGCTATGACGGAAGTATGAAATATTATATAACTGACGAAACAGATCCTGTGGCAATGGCATATAGAAAGGTATATCCAAATATATTTGAAAATATAAATACTAAAATTCCGGAAGATATATCTGAAAAATTTGTTTATCCTAAGTTTTTATATGATATTCAAGCATCAATGCTTGAAGAATATCACAATACTAAATCAGAAGTACTTTACCGTGGAGACGATAGTTGGAAAAAGACAAGTTATGTAGCAACACAAAATAATAAAACAGTTAATACTACATTAGATTCATATTATACAATGGTAGAAGGTGAAAATATAGGATTAATCCAAATGTATTCACCAAATGGAAAACAAAGTTTAACAGCATATTTAACAGGAACAGTTGAAAAAGGAAAAAACAAGCTAAAAATAAATAAAATTTCTTCAGGAGAAAGCATTCTAGGACTTACTCAATTAGATAGTAAAATTTCTCAAGATGAAAATATGAAGGCTGAAATTGATGCATTAACTGTAACAGGAGCAAAAATCACCAAAAACATAATGGTTGTACCTGTGGAAAATACAATCATATATATTGAGCAGATTTATCAAACCAAAACAAATGAATCAGATACGCGTTTGCTTAAAAAAGTTGTTGTTGCATCAGGAAATAAAATGGCAATAGGAAATAATCTTGAAGAATCATTAGAAAATCTTGTGTCTCAAGAAGCTACAAGTTTTGACATAAATACAACAGAAGACTTAAATGGAATAATAGAGTCAATTATAAAAGCAAATAAAAACTTAAGTAATTCTATGAATTCAAAAAATTGGGAACTAATTGGTTCTGATATAAATGCATTACAAGGACTTATAGACACACTTGAAGTGCAACATAAGAAAGATAAAGAGAAAAATAAAGCAGATACTAATATAAATAACAATACAATTATTAATGATAATATTATTCAAAACAATGCAATAGACAATACGAGTATTGGTACAAATAGTGTAGAGTAAAAGAACTTAAAACTTAGAGTGAAAAGCTTAAAACTGCAGAGTAAAACAAAGCTTTAAAAATTGGAGAAAAAAGCTTAAAATGTAATTGAATAATTAAATAAAAAAAGCACAACATAATACTAATAATAGTGGATGTGGTGCTTTTTATGTTATTTAAGAAAAATAAAGAATTAAATTTAAAATTAGATAAGTTAATATATACTTTAGAAAAAAGCAATTTAGAAGATTTATCTAATGTTATTGGGAACAAAAAAGAAATAATAATAAAAAATTTCTTGGCAGGGATTTTTAGAGGAGTAGGAATTGGAATAGGAATTACTATAATAACTGCAATTCTTGTACTAATTTTAAGACATTTAGTTACATTAAATATACCGGTTATTGGAGAATATATTTCAGATATTGTTGAGATAGTTGAGAAAAGTAGATAGATGAATTTATGAAAATGGAAGTCATTTAGATAAAGAATATGCAAGAGTTGATACTAAAGAAAATCCAGGATATTTTACATTAAAATAAACACAAAATCGAATTACAAAATAGTTTATTTTAAATAAAAGTGAACACGAATTATTAAATAGAATTGTTTGATAATTCATGTTCACTTATTTTTTATAAAAATTTATGTTTTCTTATTGAATTTTTTTTTGTTATTTGATAGAATAACTTTGGAAAGAAAGACAAAAAATGGAGGAGCAAAAATGGCTGCAAAAAGAAAATATAAAAGAAGAAAAAGTAATGATAATTTAGATATAAAAGTAGTTGGAACTATAATAGTAAGCATTTTACTTGCAATATTAATATATGCAAATTCTGGATCATTAGGAGCAAAACTAAATGAATTTTTAGGTGGAATGATGGGATGGATAAGATACATTTTGCCAATTGGAACATTTGCAATAGCTATAAAAATAGCATGTAATGAAAAAGAAGATGAATATATTACACATAAACTAATCCAATATTCAATACTTTTAATATGTATAACTATTGTAATGAGTGTATATCAAATATCTCAAGGAAATTTAGAGGTTTCTGGAGATATGTCTCAAATATTAAAAAAAGCTTATGTATTAGGTAATAGCAATAAAGGTGGAGGAGCTATTGGAACTTTAGCAGCAGTACCACTTGTAAGATTATTGGGCAATTTAGGAGCAGTTGCTGTAAGCATAGGAGTTGCAATAATGCTATTTGCATTTGTTTTTGGAATTGATATTTCACAAATTATTAGTAAAGTGGTTGAAAACTGGTAAGAAAAACAAGAAGAAAATAAAGAAAGAAGAGAAGAACTTAAACAGCAAAGATATGAAGAAATAGAAGCTAGAAGAGTAGAAATGATGAAGCAAAGAAAAGAAGCAAGAAAACACAGAGAAGAACAAGCTGAAATTCAAAACAATGCAAATCATCAAAACATACCAGAACATGAACAAATAAAAATTAATTTAAATGGACGTGCAGTTGAAGAACCAGAAGAAAAAGGAGGATTTGGTTTATTTAAAAACAAATCTAAGAAAAAGGAAAAAAATGTAGACCACAGTGTTGCAGAAATGGCTAATTCTATTGATACAAATTCTGCAAAAAACAATGTAGCTGAGACATCAAATCAACAACAAAATTTAGCAGAAGATGCTTTCTTTACACAAGAAGAACAACAAAAAGAAGATAAAACAAAGCAAGTTTTACAATTACAACATACATTAGTTGTAGAAGAGGACAACTATGTATATCCATCTATAAATTTGCTTCAAAAGTCAGCTAAAAAAGCGTTAAAAGGTGGAACAAAAGCTTTACAAGAAACAGCCTCAAGACTTCAAAGAACCTTATATAGTTTTGGTGTTCAAGCAAAAGTAGAAAATGTTTCTGTAGGTCCAGCTATTACAAGATATGAACTTAAACCAGCAGAAGGAGTTAGAGTAAGCAAAATTGCAAATCTTGCAGATGATATTGCATTAAATTTAGCTGCAGAGACAATAAGAATAGAAGCTCCAATTCCAGGAAAACAAGCTGTAGGAATCGAAGTACCAAATCAAGAAAAAGAAATGGTACCATTAAGAGATGTAATAGAAAGTGATGAATTTAAAAATAATAAATCAAAGTTAAGTGTAGCATTAGGAAAAGATGTTGCAGGAAATGTTGTTATAGGAAATATTGCTAAAATGCCACACGTTCTTATAGCAGGTTCTACTGGTTCAGGAAAATCAGTTTGTATAAATACAATAATTACAAGTATAATATATAATGCTAAACCAAGTGAGGTTAAACTTGTAATGGTTGACCCAAAAGTTGTTGAGCTTTCAGTATATAACGGAATTCCTCATCTATTAATTCCAGTTGTTACAGATCCTAAAAAAGCAGCAGGAGCTTTAGCTTGGGCTGTTCAAGAAATGGATAATAGATACAATCTTTTTGCTGAAAAAGGTGTAAGAGATTTAAAAGGATATAACCATGCTGTAGAAAAAGATGGAGAAATCGGTAAATTACCACAAATTGTTATTATTATAGACGAGCTTGCAGATTTAATGATGGTTGCAGCAAAAGATGTAGAAGAGTCAATTTGTAGACTTGCTCAAAAAGCAAGAGCTGCAGGAATGCATTTAGTTATTGCAACACAAAGACCTTCTGTTGATGTTATTACTGGTTTAATTAAAGCAAATGTTCCATCTCGAATTGCGTTTGCAGTATCATCTCAAGTAGACTCAAGAACTATACTTGATCAAGTAGGAGCTGAAAAACTTTTAGGAAAAGGAGATATGCTATTTTTTCCATCTGGAGAGTCAAAACCTACGAGAGTTCAAGGAGCATTTGTTTCAGATGAAGAGGTTGAAGCAATTGTTGATTTTGTTAAATCTAATGGAACAGCTACATATAGTGAAGATATTTTAGAAAGTATAGAAAACAATAATAAAACAGATAAAGAAAAAGCATTAGAAGCAGAGCAATCTGCAGAAGATGATGTAGATCCATTCCTTCAAGATGCTATAAGCACTGTTGTTGAAACTGGACAAGCCTCTACATCATTTATACAAAGAAGATTCAAAGTTGGTTATGCAAGAGCTGGAAGAATAATTGATCAAATGGAAGAAAGAGGAGTAATATCTGGATACCAAGGAAGTAAGCCTCGTGAAGTGCTTTGGACACTTGAAAAACTTGCAGAACTTAATATGTCTTCAAAATCAACACAAGAAGAATAAACTCAATATACAGAAACTAAAATTTTGAAATATAACAAGGCAGAAATTATTTAAAAGACAAGGGAGCACACTTGTTGTATGTGATCGCGTTTTAAATAAATTTTAATGTAGCAAATAAATATTTCGAAATTTAGAAAGGAGAAGAAATTTGACAAAAAAAGAAAAACTTATAGATAAATTTGTAAAAAAAGACTACAACAATGATTTAGAAGAAGTACTAGCGAAAAAAAATTTTGAAGAAGAAGTCAAAAATCTTCTTCTTGATATAATGTATAAAATAGAGACATCATACAATGACTACGAAATGGTAAAAAAGAATGTACTTACTAAAGAAGATTACATTAAAAATATTATAAAAAACATAAAAGATAATTGTGAAAGCATAGAACTTTTTAGACCTGATGAAAATAGCAAAAAGTCATTTATAGTAGATAAAGAAAAAAAGCAAATTATGTGTTATCCGATTTTAAGAAAATTGCTATATTCGCTAGCTAAAATTCAAAAAAGTGATGACATAATTAAATTAGAACCTGAAATTTTAAACAAAACATTAACAAATATGATTAATGTTGGAAATAACATAAATACAGTTGAACCATTGCGTGATTTTAACGGGTATGCATGGAGTATATCACGCATAGATATAGAGAACTTTTTATATAACATAATATATCAAGATTTAATAATATTAGCTGGAAATAAAGGAATGGATGAGTGGGCAAATACTCATAACGATATGGTAGATTATCTTGATTTATTTAAAGATTTTATAGAAAAACAATATGACAAAAAATTAGCTAAAGAAATATATGAGTTGCTAAAAATAATATCGGTTTATTTAGAAATATTATTTAATCCAAGTTTTAAAGATGAGATTATTCAAAGAAGAGAGTATGTAATAAACGAAATAAATAAAATGGAAAACAAAGCAAAATACTTGGATGACCTTTCTAAAGAAAAGAAACAGATTTTAAAAGAAATTAGAAATATTGATATTATATTAAATAATAAAAATAAACTTGATGAGGAATATATAAATAGAAACAAAGATTTACCTCTTGAAGAAAAAATATTCAGCAAAAGAATTTTAGCTAAGAAAATGAAAGAAGAGAGAGAAAATCATCTAGAAATTTATGAAGAACTTAATAATAAAATGAATCATAAAAATTTTTTAAAAACGCAAAAAGATCTTATATATGAAGCTAAATATATAGAATTGGTTGAAACTAAAAATATAGAAAAAGCTGTACTTGATAAAATAATTTTATTACAAAAACGAGTTATAAAAGCATTAAAATATAAAATAAAAAAAGCAACAACAAGAGAAAATATTACAAGAATAATATATGAAATAAGATATTTTAGTCAAATTCCAATTAGTATGAATGAAAATATTGGGCAAAATCCAAAATTAGTTAATTTATTTGAAAATGTTGAAAAAGATGCGATACAAAAAGCATACGAATTAAAAGGTTTTAATGAACTAAGCAAAAATGAAAATATAAATTTTGAGATTTTGAAATATATGTTTTCTTTAGAAGTTATAAAATTAGAAGAGGTTTCTTTAAAAATAATAAAAGAAAAAGAAGAGGTTTTTGTTCAATTTTATGATGATGATATTATAGACAAAAAGTTTAAAATTAATATAGATATACGAAAAGAAGATTTAAAGATAAGATTTAATAAAAAGATAAGAATATTTGATTTATAAACAACAAAAGTAAGAAGGGAAGATAAATTATGAAAATTACATTTTTAGGAGCTGCCAAAACAGTTACAGGATCAAATTATTTAGTTGAAGCAGCAGGAAAAAAATTTTTAGTAGATTGTGGAATGTTTCAAGGTAGCGCAGAGGAAGAATATGAAAATGAGGCACCATTTGATTTTAATGTTCAAGATATAGATTTTGTTTTACTTACACATGCACATATAGACCATTCTGGAAGAATACCAAAGCTATATAACCAAGGATACAGAAATCCAATATATGCACATAAAGCAACTTGTGATTTATGTAGTTTAATGTTACCAGATAGTGGTCATATTCAAGAAATGGAAATAGAATGGAGAAATAGAAAAAGAGTAAGAAAAGGAGAAGAGCCATTACCACCACTATATACAGCAGAAGATGCTGCACATTCTTTAGAAATATTTAAACCTGTTTCTTATGATGAAATAATAGAAATAACACCAGAAATTCATGTAAGATTTAATGATGCAGGACATATGTTAGGCTCAAGTATTATTGAAATTTGGGCTAAAGAAGGAGAAAAAGAAACTAAAGCAGTATTTACAGGAGATTTAGGAAACAACGATATACCTCTATTAAATTCACCTACAATGATTGATTCAACTGACTTTTTAGTTATGGAATCAACTTATGGTAGCAGACTTCATATAAGAAATGATGAAAAGGCAGAATTATTCTTAAAAATAGTTTCAGAAACTATCGAAAATGGAGGTAATGTTATAATTCCATCTTTTGCTGTAGGTAGAACACAAGAGATATTATACGAGCTAAATAAAATAAAAGAAACTAAAAATGATGAAGAATTTATTAGAAGATATAAAACATTAATGCAATCAGATGTATTTGTAGATAGTCCGCTTGCAATTTCTGCTACAGAAGTTTTTAGAAATAATATGGAATTATTTGATGAGGAAACAAAACATGCAATTTCACAAGGTGACAATCCACTTGAATTTCCAGGACTTAAATTTACAATGACAGCAGATGAATCTAAAGCTTTAAATGAAAGAAACACTCCAGCTATAATTATTTCTGCAAGTGGTATGTGCGAAGTGGGAAGAATAAAACACCATTTAAAACACAATTTATGGAATCCTAAAAATACAATTCTTTTTGTTGGATATCAAGCTCCAGGAACATTAGGATATAACATTGTAAATGGAGCTAAAAAAGTAAAGATATTTGGAGAAGAAATTGCAGTTAATGCAAGAGTTGAATATATTGAAGGATATTCTGGACATGCAGACCAAGAGTGGCTTATGAATTTTGTATATTCTTTTAGAGGACAAAAACCTAAACATATATTTTTAGTACATGGAGAAGAAGATTCTCAAGAAGTTTTAAAACAAAAAATTGAAGAAGAAGCAAATATTCCAGTTACTATACCAAATTTTGGCGAAATGTACGAACTTGAAGATGTACCAACATTGATAGGAAAGGTAGCTGTAAAACCAACATCTACTAGAAGAGAAATTTTAAATCTTTTGAGTAAATTACAAAACGAAATGGATGATATGAAAAACAGTGTTAAGGATGACTTGAATAATAAAGAATTAAAAGATGAAGATATGTTTAGAATTAAAGAAAAAGTTAAAGATTTAGAACAACAAATTTTAAGAATTATAGAAGGATAAAAATTACAATTTAGTAAGAATAATTTATTGAAAATATAAGTATTTTGAAAAATAATCTTATTTAACTAAATAACTTAAAAATTCTTAGTAATTTTGCAAGGGAATCTCAAAAGCTTGCTCTTTGAGGGTGCTTGCAAAATTAATTAGAATTTTTTAGTGTTAAATGAAAGTTAGCTAAGATTATTAGAAAAATACTTATATTTTCAAGGATTTTTTCTATTGTTCTGCAATTTCGCTATTAAGTATATTTATAATTTTTGGGTAAAGCTCTTTTGCATTTTTTCTCCAGTTATCTGCAATTCTTTTGGCTTGCTCATTTGAACCTGCAAAAGTTCTAACCTCAAATACGGTTTTATTATTTTCTACAATTTTGCATTTTACAGTATAATCTTTTTCATTTTCTGGAATATATTCAGCTGTAATAGAATCTTCATTTACAATAGATATTAGTTCTTGTTTTAAAATATTATCTGCTTTTAATTTAATAATTCCAGGCAACATATCGATTGTTAATTCAAGTGAATTTTTTCCTTCTGATGTAATTTCGTAAACAGTTTGTTCATCTTTAGTGTAAGTGCCTATTAGCTTGGAGTTAACTAAATCTATTAAGATATCTCTAAAATAGAAATAATTAATATTATTAATAGATGAAATAATTTTTAATAAATCTGTTTCTGTAATATCTCTATTAATAGTGTTTAAAGTGTATAGTATTAGTACTTTATTTTCAGCCAAGCTATTATTAGTAGTTTTTATTTCTTCCATAATAGCCTCCTTACATTAAATTTTTTTCATTATATCATAAATCATTGTTGTTGTAAATAGCTAAATGAATCCGAAATTGCTTGCATATATAAATTTTCATTTTTTAATATATTGTCTAAATCATCATCAATATGCATATAGCCAAGTTCTATACTATATGTTTCAATTCCAATGTTAGAATTGTAATATTTATTAGTTCCATAATTTTTATTTCTACCATCAACAAAAGCATTTGTAGCTATTCCACCTGTTTCTCTAATCATATATAGGTATGGAGTAGTTTTAGTTATGTTATAAGGTTCATATTTTGCAGAATTTGCTCTTGATTTAAAAGCTGAAATTTCTGCATCTGAAAAATTATGAACATATACGCCATCAGCTTGTTTATATAATGAAAAAGTAGAATAAGATGTATTAGCTTTTTTTACTATATTATTTGCAAGAAGTTTAGCAAAATCTAAATTGCAATTCGATGGTGCGTAAACTTCAATACCACCTTTAGAAAGCTTTTTAGAATTACTATTTACATGTAATGAAATTAATATTTTTGCATGAGATTCTTGAACTTTATTAATTCTGCCATTTTCGTTATACATATTATTTGCCATGTCTTCTGTTTTAGATTCTGATCCATCACGGGTAAGATAAACTTTGTAACCAGACTTTTCTAGTTTTTCTTTTAAATTTTTTGCGCATTTTAGTACTATATCAGATTCATAATACCCATTATTTTGTGCACCCAGGTCTTTTCCACCATGAGCAGGATCTATAGCAATATCATATACATTATCAGGTAAGCTTTCTATGTCTTCAACAGATATTGCCATAAAGGGCAAATTATTATAATTTGAAAAATTTATATTTATTTTATTATTTGTTTCATTTTTAGTTATAGTGTAATATGCTGTATCTTCATATTTTGAAGCATTTTCTAAAGAATAATATTTAACTTCACTATTTGAAAATACAATTTTTAAAAAAACGTAATACTTATCTTTAGCAAGATTTTCTAAATATAATCCTTCATTGATTTTGTCTATTGTTGAAAATGAAAGAATATTATCTTTGTATGTATATGTACATTTTAAAGAAATTTCTTTTTCATCTATATTTTTTACAACTACATGAGCAGAATAGATTGAAATTCCTGAAATTTTTGGTATCTCTAAAGACCCTTCTAGATTAAAATGTGTTCCATATACAATGTATTTATTTACTTTAGCAGTGTTGTTTATATTTTGAAATAAAGAAGCAGTCTTTGTCTGTATAATAGTTTGTGAATTATTATCGTTTTTTATTTTTATGAAAATTAGAAAAATCATTAAAAGAATAAAAAATATTACAATTAATTTAATTTTTGTGCTTTTTTTCATAATTACCTCCAGTTTTGATATATTATAACATAATAAACAAAAATAAACAATAAATTTACATTGACAAAATGAATTTTACGTTTTATAATAATAAAAGTTTATGGGGCTTTTTAAGAAAGGACTGATTTTAAATAAACAAAATTATAAATCAATTTATAGTCATATTAACTTGTTTCACCATTTTTGTTTGTATATTTTTTACACCAACTATTAATTCTAAAGAATTAGAAAAAAATTTTATAGACTTTATAGAAGATGGAGAGTTACTTTGGCCAGCACCAGGGTATTATAAAATTAATTCGTATTTTGGAAGGAGAAATGCGCCAACTTCTGGAGCATCTACGTTTCATAAAGGAATTGATATAGGAGCACCTCAAGGAAGCACGTATGTTGCAGTAACAAATGGAACTATAAGTTTTGTGGGATTTTTAGGAGGTGGAGGATATACAATTACTCTTACTGATGAAAATAAAGAAAATGGAGAAATAAAATATTCATATTGCCATTCAGATCCTAATTTTATTGTAATAGTTGGAGAAAAGGTAAAAAAAGGACAAATTATAGGAAAAGTTGGGCCGAAAAATGTTTATGGAGTACCGGGAAATAAATACTTTGATTCTAATGGAAATCCTACAAATGGAGCAACTACAGGACCTCATTTACATTTTGGTATGAGAATAAATAATGAATACGTAAATCCACTAAATTACTTAAGAAAAAACAACTAGAATTTTGTCGAAAACTATTGAAAAAAGAATAAAAATGTGGTATTCTTTATATTAGAAAGGGGTTATCCCTTTTTTGTTGTGGAGGAAAAGAGGAAAAAATGAAATTACATATAGTTATGGTAGAACCAGAGATACCACAAAATACAGGAAATATTGCAAGAACATGTGCAATAACAGGGGCAAAGCTACATTTGGTTCATCCCTTAGGATTTAGCATTTCAGAAAAATCAGTAAGAAGAGCAGGGCTAGATTATTGGGACAAGCTAGATATAGAAGAACATGATTCATTAGAAAAATTTTTAGAAAGTTATCCACCAGAAAATTATAATATGTTTTTTGCAACAACAAAAGGAAAAAGTGTTTATTCAGATATTGATTATTCTCAAATGGAAGAAGTTTTTGTTTTATTTGGTAAAGAAACCAAAGGTTTACCAGAATGGTTATTAAAAAAATATTTAGATACAAAAACAATACGAATTCCAATGCTTCCAACGCTTAGGTCATTAAATTTATCAAATTCAGTATGTATAATAGCTTACGAAATTTTAAGACAAAAAGATTTCGAAAATATGCAAGAAATAAGTCAATATTTTGATGAATAATTGAAAGAGGAGTAAAATTTGAATAATAATTTTAAAATAGATTATTTTTAATCAGATTTTATGCCTTGAGAGAAAGGAATGTCAACAAAAATGGAAGAAAGAAAATTAAATAAGTCAAAGGTAATTATTAATATTATAGCTGTATTATTAGTTATAGCACTTATTGTAGTATTAACAAAAGTTTTAACAAACAAAAAACAAGCAACAACTGTATCTACAGATGTAGCAGAAGCATCTACAAATACTCAAGCAATGCAAAGTGAGCAAAATACAGCAAGTAATCAAGATAATAATGTTTGGGCTATAGGAAATAATTCTAAAAATACGTCTTCGCAGACTCAAAATAATACAAACAATAATAATGTAGCTGTTAATCAAAATGTAAGTAATACAACAAACGAAACAAAAACTGAAAATAAAAACGAAAATACAAATACTGAATCAAAAACAAGTAATGATGACAGTACAAATAGTGAAAAGTCAACAAATAAAGAAAATTCGGTTAATGGTGTTATATGGCTTACTTTTGATGATGGCCCAAGTAGTAATATTACTCCAAAAGTTTTAGATATTTTAAAAGAAGAAAATATTAAAGCAACATTTTTTGTTATAAACTATACTCAAGGTAATGAACATTTAATTAAAAGAATAGTAGATGAAGGACATACTATAGGAATCCATGGATATTCTCATGAATATTCAAAAATATATAAATCAAAAGAAACATTTATGAACAATGTATATACTTTACAAGATAGAATTTACAAAACAACAGGTGTTAAATCAATGTATACAAGATTCCCAGGAGGAAGCTCAAATACAGTAAGTAGAAAATATTGTAAAGGAATAATGACAGAGCTTACAAAAGAAATGCTTGCAAAAGGCTTCAAATACTACGATTGGAATATTTCATCAGGAGACGCTGGTGGAGCTAAAAATGCAACAGATGTATACAATAATGTTACTAAAAATTTAAGCAAAAAAAGAGGAAACATGGTATTAATGCATGATTTTGGAAGTAACAAGAAAGGATTAGAAGCTTTACCAAAAATAATAGAGTACGCTAAAGAAGAAGGATATACATTTGCTAAAATTGACGATAATACACCAATGTATGCTCAACATGTAAATAATTAGATTTGTATATTAAGGACATTTTAGAAGATGTCCTTTTTAAAAATAAAAATTTTATACTAATAAAATTTTTTATAAAGTATTGAAAAAAAAAAAAAAAATATGATAATATTAATAACATAATAGTAAAAAACAAAGTTAAGGACACGGAAAATAATACAATATCTAACAGAGAGCTTTGCAAAGGCTGAGAGCAAAGTAAGTAAAAATTATTTTTTATCACCTTAATAGTTGCTTGGCAGAAAACAGATGTAATTTATATTTCATTGAAAAAGTAAGCCTTGCCGTATATCTGCGTTAAAGATAGCAAAGAGAGTAACAAATTTTTATTATATAAAGGTTACTAACTTAGGTGGTACCGCGGAACAAGTCATTTCGTCCTAAATACAGGAATGGCTTGTTTTTTTGTTTGGAAAATGGGACTGGAAAAAGGGACGGTTCTCTTTTCCAAGCAAACAGAAAAAGGAGGAGATAGAATGAACGAATTAAAAATTCATGGTATTTACAAACATTTTAAAGGAGATTACTATTTAGTGGAAGATGTAGCAATACATAGTGAGACAAGAGAAGAGTTAGTAATTTACAGGGCTTTGTATGGAGAAACAAAATTATATGCAAGACCAAAAGATATGTTTTTATCTGAAGTAGATCATATAAAATATCCAAATGTTGAACAAAAATACAGATTTGAGTTACAAAACATTGAAAGTAAAAATAAATAATTTTAATAATTGGCAAGTGTCGACCAAAAAAGAACCAACACTAATGTATGAAATTTACAAAAAAGAACCGACACCAACAGAAAAGAACCGACACCAATTGAAAAGGAGGAGTAAATATGTATAAAAAAGTAGAATTGCCAGAAAACAGTTTTGCAAAAATGGAACAAAAAGTCCAAGAAAGCTGGAAGAAAAACAATATTATAAAGAAAAACCTTGATATGAACAAAGGTAAAAGATATTTTGTTTTTTATGATGGACCACCAACAGCAAATGGAATGCCACATGTTGGACACGTAGAAACAAGAGTTATGAAAGATATTATTCCAAGATATAAAGTTATGAAAGGATATTATGTACCACGTAAAGCTGGATGGGATACACATGGACTTCCTGTTGAACTTGAAATTGAGAAAAAACTTGGAATTTCAGGAAAAGAGCAAATAGAAGAATATGGAGTAGAAAAATTCGTAAAAGAGTGCAAAGACAGTGTATTTCAATATGTAAGTGCATGGGAAGAAATGACAAATAAAACAGCTTATTGGGTAGATATGGATAATCCTTATGTTACATATCACAATGACTATATAGAATCTGTTTGGTGGGCATTAAAAGAATTATGGAATAAAGATTTACTATATGAAGGACACAAAGTTATGCCTTATTGCCCAAGATGTGGAACAGCACTTTCTTCACACGAAGTTGCACAAGGATATAAAGATGTTAAAGATTTAACATGTATTGCGAAATTTAAAGTAGAAGAAGGTCAAGGATTTGATAAAGACACATATATTTTAGCTTGGACAACTACACCTTGGACTCTACCTTCAAACTTAGCTTTATGTTTAAACAAATCTTATGCTTATGTTTTAGTAAAAGCTAATATAGGAACAGATGAAGAACCAAAATACGAAAACTATATTTTAGCAAAAGACTTATTAGAAGCAGTTTTAAAAGAAACGCCTTATGAAATAGAAAAAGAATTTAAAGGTGAAGAATTATTAGGAACAAAGTATGAACAATTAATGCCATTTGCAAAAGTAGATGGAAAGGCATTTGTTGTAATTCATGGAGACTATGTTAATCTAGAAGATGGTACTGGAATCGTACACATTGCACCAGCTTATGGTGAAGACGATAGCCTTGTTTCTAAACAAAATGGAATAGCTTTTGTAAATTTAGTTGATAAATCAGGAAAATTCGTGCCAGAGGTTGAACCATGGGCAGGAAGATTTGTAAGAGATTGTAATGAAGATATATGTAAATGGCTTGCTGAAGAAAATAAATTATTTAGCAAAGAAAAACATTTACACTCATATCCACATTGCTGGAGATGTGACACACCACTTTTATATTATCCAAAAGAAAGCTGGTTTGTAAAAATGTCTAGCTTAAGAGATGAACTTGTAGCAAATAACAACAAAGTTCATTGGTATCCAGATACAATTAGAACAGGAAGATTTGGAAAATTCTTAGAGAATGTTATAGATTGGGGAATTTCAAGAGATAGATATTGGGGAACACCACTTCCAGTATGGAAATGCGAATGCGGACACACAGAATGTATTGGTTCTATTGAAGAATTAAAACAAAAGGCAGTAGATTGCCCAGAAGAAATAGAACTTCATAAACCATATATAGATAATGTTCATTTAAAATGTCCAGACTGTGGTAAAGAAATGACAAGATTCAAAGAGGTTATAGATTGCTGGTTTGATTCAGGATCAATGCCTTATGCACAATTACATTATCCTTTTGAAAATAAAGATTTATTTGAAAAACAATTCCCAGCAGGATTTATTTCAGAAGCAATAGATCAAACAAGAGGATGGTTCTATACATTAACAGCACTTGGAACTGCATTATTTGGAAAAACACCATTTGAAAATTGTATAGTTTTAGGTCACGTATTAGATGGAAAAGGACAAAAGATGTCTAAATCTAAGAAAAACGGAGTTGATCCAATGCTTCTATTAAATACAGTAGGAGCAGATGCAACAAGATGGCACTTCTATACATGTTCAGCACCTTGGCTTCCAACAAGACTTTCTTTAGAAAACGTACAAGAAACACAAAGAGGATTTTTAGCAACACTTTGGAATGTATATTCATTCTTTGTACTATATGCAGAAATAGACCAATTCAATCCATTAAAATATGCTGATTTTAAATCAGAAAATATAATGGACAGATGGATAATTTCAAAACTAAATACTTTAGTTAAAAGTGTTGATGAAAAACTTGATAAATACGATATTACAAGCGCGGCTACTGAACTTGGAGAGTTTGTTGATGAGCTTTCAAACTGGTATGTAAGAAGAAACAGAGAGAGATTCTGGGGTTCAGAGCTAAATGATGACAAGATTGGAGCTTATGTAACATTATATAAAGTTTTAACCACTTTAATAAAAGTTTCTGCACCATTTGTACCATTTATGACAGATGAAATTTATCAAAATATAGTTCTAAGTATAGATTCAAATGCTCCAGAAAGTGTTCACTTATGCACATGGCCAGAAGTATATGAAAAAGCAATAGATACAAAACTAGAAGAAGAAATGGGATTAGCATATAAAATTGTAAAACTTGGTAGAAGTGCAAGAAATTCAGTAAATATTAAGAATAGACAACCACTTTCAGAAATGCTTATATCTGCTAAAAATTTACCAGAATACTATAGTGATGTTGTAAAAGAAGAACTTAATGTTAAACAAGTAGTTTTAGGCGCTGATATGAAAGACTATGTAAGTTTCGAAATTAAGCCAAACTTACCAGTTTTAGGAAGAGAGTATGGAAAATTAATTCCACAAATAAGAGCAAAAATCGCAGAATTCAATCAAATGGATTTAGCAGTTAAAGTTCAAAGTGGAGGAACAGAATATATTGAAATAGATGATACTCAAATTGAACTATCTTCTGAAAATCTTTTAGTTACAATGCATGGTAAAGAAGGATTTGCTTTTGCAGGAGAAGGAGAAATAGGTGTTGTCCTAGATACTCATATAACAGAAGAACTTAAAGAAGAAGGAATGCTTCGTGAGGTACTTTCAAAAGTTCAAAATATGAGAAAAGATAGAGGATTTGAGGTATTAGACAGAATAAATCTTTACGTATCTAATAATAAAGCTGTTGAAGAAATTGTTAAGAAATTTGAAGACACAATTAAACATGATACATTAGCAGATTCTGTTGTATATAACGAAGAAAGAAAATCAGCAGAAGAAGTTTCAATCAATGGTGAAAAAGTAATGTTTGATGTTGAAGTTGTAAAATAGAAATAGAAAATTTTACCAATTTTGTCTTGACGTTTTATAAAAAATATGATATATTAAAAATATAGTTTAGACAATATCGTTTAAATTATACATTAAGTCTGAATTTGTCAAAAAAATGACAAAAGAAATAGTAGGGAAACCATCCAAATATCCCTACTATTTCTTTTTATACGAATATGTAATTTATTACACTACTCGTCTTTATCATTTGATTTTTCTTCTCTTTTGGAATCTTCAATTTTGTCTATAAGCATCATGACAAGATTCCAAATTAAATCTATAAATTAGGCTTTATTTTTTTTGCTTTTTGTGATATAATTGCAAAAGCCAAATATAGAATTTGAAAGGAATAACAATGAATAAAGAAATAGATGAGCAAAAAGAATTCATGAAAAAAGTTGCAGAAGAAAATAAAGGTAAAAATTTAAAATATACCATTCTTACAATGGGATGCCAACTAAACGAGAATGATTCAGAAAAAATAAGTGGTATGGCCGAAGAAATGGGTTACACAAAAACAGAAAAATTCGAAGAAGCAAATTTAACAATAATAAATACATGTTGTGTTAGAGAAAATGCAGAAGAAAGACTGTTTGGAAAAGTTGGAGAACTTAAAAATTTAAAAGAAAAGAATAATATGATTATAGCTATTGGTGGATGTATGATGCAAGAAAAGCACATGGTAGATAAAATAAAAAAATCATACCCACATGTAGATATAGTATTTGGAACACATACAATACACAAATTGCCAGAAGATATTTTTAAAGTTCTAAATAGTAGAAAAAGAATACAGGATGTAATAGATATAGACGGAAGAGTTTATGAAGGACTCCCAATATCAAGAGCAAATGATGTACAAGCATCTATAACAATAATGTATGGATGTGACAACTTCTGTACATACTGCATTGTGCCTTATGTTAGGGGAAGAGAAAGAAGTAGAAAGCCAGCTGATATCATAGCAGAAGCTAAAGAAGTTGCAAAACAAGGATATAAAGAAATAATGCTTCTTGGACAAAATGTTAATTCATATTTACGTTCAGAGATGAAAGCTATCAAAGAAGGTAAATTAAAAGATGAAAACGGAGATTATTCAGAAATAAATTCATTTGCAAAATTACTTAGAGAAATAAACAAAATTGAAGGAATAGAAAGAATAAGATTTGTATCTCCACATCCAAAAGATTTTACTGATGATGTAATAGAAACAATAAGAGACTGTGATAAAGTTTGTAAATTTGTTCACTTGCCACTTCAATCAGGTAGTACAAATATGCTTAAAGTAATGAACAGAAAATATACAAAAGAGCAATATTTAAATTTAGTAGAAAAAATGAAAAATCAAATACCAAATATAAAATTCTCAACAGATATCATAGTAGGATTTGCAGGTGAGACAGAAGAAGATTTTGAAGACACATTAGATGTTGTAAATAAAGTTAAATTTGAACAAGTATTTATGTTTATTTATTCAAGAAGAAAAGGAACTCCAGGAGATAAAATGGAAAATCAAATTCCAGAAGAAATAAAACATAAAAGATTTGATAGATTAAAAGAATTAGTAGAAAGTCAAATAGCAGAAAATAATAAACAATGTATGAATACTATTCAAAAAGTTTTAGTAGAAGGACCAAGTAAAGCAGATGAAACAATGCTTACTGGAAGAACTGAACACAATAAAGTTGTTGTATTTAAAGGAGAAGAAAGTTTAATAAATACAATACAAAATATAAAAATTACAGAAGACCATATGTGGTATTTTAAGGGAGAGATTGTAATAGATGATTAAACGAATAATTTTTGATCTAGACAATGTATTAATTGATTGGAAAGATGAATATGATAATGCAATTCAAGAATCTTTTGATGAGATAGGATATGAATATAATTCAAAAACGATAGAAGATTTTTTAAAGTTTAGAGCAGAATATGAAGACAATATAAAATTTTATAGCAAAAAAGATATGTTGGATTATATAAATACTAAAATGGAAAGAAAAATACCAGATGAATTTATTAATTTATATATAAAAAAACTAGGCACGAAAGTACCAGAAAAATTGCCTGATTCATATTATGATACATTAGAATATTTATCAAATAAATATGAATTAGTAGTTTTAACTAATTGGTTTGCAGAAACTCAAATAGAAAGGTTAAAACGAGTTGATATTTTTAAGTATTTTAAAAATGTATATACAGGGGAACAAATTGCAAAACCATTTAAACAAAGCTTTATTAATGCTATGAATGGCTTTAAACCAGAAGAATGTGCAATGGTAGGAGATAATCTAGAAAATGATATAAAAGGTGCTAAAAATGCAGGAATATTAAAGCTTATATGGAAAGATATTAATAATAAAAAGCAAGAGCATTTAGAAGAACTAAATGGAGTAGATGTTATAAATCAATTTGAAGAACTAAAGAATAATTTGTAGGAATATGTGAGTTTTAAGAAAAAATATTCATAGTGGAGAATAATTATGAAAAAAGAAGCTTTAATAAAAAATGCTAATAAATGGAAAGGAATAATAAAATGAACATAGACAAAGAAAAATGCTCACCAATGATGCAAAGATATTTAGAAACAAAAGAGCAATACCCAGATTGTATCTTGTTTTATAGATTAGGCGATTTTTATGAAATGTTTTTTGATGATGCAATAAAAGTATCAAGAGAGCTAGAAATTACACTTACAGGCAAAGATTGTGGATTAGAAGAAAGAGCACCAATGTGCGGAGTACCACATCATGCAGCAGAAAGCTATATAGCAAGACTAATTGCAAAAGGATATAAAGTAGCAATATGTGAACAACTAGAAGATCCAAAAACTACAAAAGGAATTGTAAAACGTGGAGTTATAAAAATAGTAACACCTGGAACTGTTGTTGAGTCAAATATGCTTGAAGAAAGAAAAAACAACTACATAATGTCAATATACAAAACAGGGATATATTTTGGAATTGCTGTAAGTGATATTTCAACAGGTGAGTTTTATGCAAGTCAAATAAAAGAAACAAATAATTTTGCTTTATTATTAGATGAAATTTCAAGATTTGCACCATCAGAAATTATTATAAACAAAATGATGGCAGATTCTACTGAAGAGCTTAGCAAAATAAAAACAAGATTTCCAGCAAGTTATATAAGCAATTTTAAAGACGAATTTTTTAAAGATGACGCAGAGATTACAAAACTAAGATTCAATCTTCAAGATGTAAAAGGAAATACTTTAACAGAATTAGATGACAAATCACTTTCAATATGTGCAATAAATGCTTTAACAGAATATTTAACACAAACTCAAATGACTAGTCTAGACCATATAAACAAAATTACAATATATTCAATTTCAAGATATATGTCACTAGATATTAATGCAAGAAGAAATCTTGAAATAACAGAAAAAATGAGAGATAAATCTAAAAAAGGAACTCTTCTTTGGGTTTTAGATAAAACTTCAACTTCAATGGGAGGAAGACTTTTAAGAAGATGGTTAAATGATCCTTTAATTGATATTACAGAAATAAATAGAAGGCTTGATGGAGTGAAAGAATTAAAAGATGATATTATGCTACGAGGAGATGTTGTAGAAAATTTAAAAAAGGTCTATGACATTGAACGTTTAGCTGGAAAAATGGCTTATGGAAACGGAACTCCAAGAGATATGATAACTTTAAAGAATTCTTTAAGTAAATTGCCTGATGTAAAAAAAGTATTATCAAAAAGTCAGTCTCCACTTCTAAAAGAATTATATGAAAATTTAGATGAATTACAAGATATTTATGAATTAGTAGAAAAATCTATAGTTGATGATCCACCAATGGTTACCAAAGATGGAGGATATATAAAACTTGGGTATAATGATGAAATAGATACTCTAAAAAAAGCTACTACTGATGGAAAAACATGGCTTATGGAATTAGAAGCAAGAGAAAAAGAAGCAACAGGCATAAAATCGCTTAAGGTTGGATTTAATAAGGTTTTTGGATATTATATCGAAGTTACAAACACTTACAAAAATATGGTACCTGATTCATATATACGAAAACAAACTTTAACTAATGGGGAAAGATATATTACAGAAGAACTTAAAAATTTAGAAAATCAAATTCTTGGTGCAGAAGAAAAAGTTATAAAGCTTGAACTTGAAGCATTTGATAAAATTAGAAAAGAAATAGCCTCAAATGTAAAAAGACTTCAAAAATCTGCTGAAATAATTTCAACATTAGATGTTATAACATCATTTGCACAGGTTGCAGAAGATATGAATTATTGCATGCCAGAAGTAACAGATTCAGGAGTAATAGATATAAGAGAAGGAAGACATCCTGTAATTGAAAAAATGTTACCACAAGGTGAGTTTATATCAAATGATACATATTTAGATAAATCTGACAATAGAGTTTCTATTATTACAGGACCAAATATGGCAGGAAAATCTACATATATGAGGCAAGTTGCTTTAATCACTCTAATGGCACAAGTTGGAAGCTTTGTACCAGCCCAGTCTGCTAAAATTGGAGTAGTAGATAAAATATTTACAAGAGTTGGAGCTTCAGACGATTTAAGTATGGGACAAAGTACATTTATGGTAGAGATGATGGAAGTTGCAACAATTCTTAAAGAAGCAACAGCAAATAGCTTAGTTATACTTGATGAAATTGGAAGAGGAACTTCAACATTTGATGGCCTTTCAATTGCTTGGGCAGTTGCAGAATTTATTGCTGATAAAGAAAGATGTGGAGCAAAAACACTATTTGCAACACATTATCATGAATTAATAGATTTAGAAGAAAAACAAGAAGGAATTAAAAACTATTCAATAGCAGTTAAAGAAAAAGGAGAAGATATCATATTCTTACGCAAAATTGTAAGAGGTGGAACAGATGAAAGCTATGGAATACATGTAGCACGCCTTGCAGGAGTTCCAAAAGATGTTACAACAAGAGCAAATCAAATTTTAAGAACAATTGAAAGAAAAAGTGTATTAAATGGAAAAAGTCTAGAAAAAGAAAATAAAAAACAAGTTGAAGGGCAATTTGATATGTTTAATTACAAGCTAGCTGAAATTGCACAAGAACTTGATAAAGTAAATTTAAATGAGTTAACACCAATCGATGCATTAAATACTTTGGTTAGAATTAAGGAGAAAATGAAATAAGGTTACTTTTCGGGACGGAGGAAAAAAGTGACTTGAAATAAAAGTCAAATTATGTCGAAATCTTTTGGTGGACAAACAGTTATAGTTATGATATACTATTTTTTATAGGAAATGAGAATAAGCAGATGTGGTTGCCGAAGACCTTGATAACCAATCAAGAGATTGGAGGTGGCGCATATGGTAATAGATGAAATATTAATTGCAATCATATATATGCAAATGTATATAAATATTGCCCTAGTTGCAATTATTATAATACTTTGCATATTACTTATAATAACAAATAGAGCATCTAATGACAATAAAAAAACACATCTGTAAAACTCGCCCAGTTAAAGATGTGTTTTAAACAAATCTTTACAAGGCAACCACATATGTGGTTCTTGTTTCCTATAAATATATTATAACATATTTTGAAAAAAATACAATACTTTTAAAATATATTTTATATAAAGGAAGGAAGAATATAAAATGGAACAATTAAAATTAGTACCAATTACAATACTTACAGGGTATTTAGGAGCAGGAAAAACAACACTAATGAATCATATTTTAACAAATCAAGAAGGGTATAAAGTTGCAGTAATAGTTAACGATATAGGAGAAGTTAATATTGATGCGAAATTAATACAGACAGGAGGATTTATTCAAGAAGAAGACAAAGGAAATGTCGTACCACTTTCAAATGGATGTATTTGCTGTACATTAAAAGAAGATTTAATGAAACAAATAGTAGATATTTTAAAAACAAGAAAATTTGATTATATCTTAATAGAAGCAAGCGGAATTTGCGAACCACTTCCAATTGCTCAAACAATAACAATGCTTTCTAGTTCAATGGAGCAATATGGATTACCTCCAATTTGCAGATTAGATAATGTTGTAACAGTTGTAGATGCTTTACGTTTAGCAACAGAATTTGGATGTGGAGAAAATTTAGTTAAAGAAGATATTGAAGAAGAAGATATCGAAAATCTTTTAATTCAACAAATAGAATTTTGCAATGTAATAGTTTTAAATAAAGTTGATGAAGTTACTCCAGAGCAACTTGCTCAAGTTAAGAAAGTTATAAAAGCACTTCAACCTACTGCAAAAATAATAGAAACAAATTATGCAAAAGTTGATGTTGGAGAAGTAATAAATACAAACAATTTCGATTTTGAAAAAATATCATCTTCAGCCGGATGGATAAAAGAATTAGAAAAAGACGAAGAAGATGATAATGAGCATAACGACCATGAATACGAGCACCATCATGAATATGATGAAGAAGAACATCATGACCATGAAGAACACGAGCACCATCACGATGAAGATAATCACGACCATGAAGAACACGAACATCATCATGGACATCATAATCACCACCATCACGATGAAGGAGAGGCAGAAGAATATGGAATTTCTACATTTGTATATACATCAAGAAAACCACTTAATGAGCAAAAATTTGAGGAATTTGTAAATGATAGATTTCCAAAAACAGTTATTAGATGTAAAGGTTTAGTATGGTTTGCAAATGATTATGATATGTCATATTTATTTGAACAAGCAGGACGTCAAATGCAATTATCTCAAACAGGTTATTGGATTGCATCAGCTCCTGAAAATGAATTAAAACAAATGATAGAACAAGAACCAGATATTTTAAAAGATTGGGATGAAGAAGTTGGAGACAGAATGGTTAAACTTGTTTTTATCGGAAAAGATATGGATAAAGAAGCAATAATAAAAGAAATGGAAAATTGTCATTAAAAAATTCCAAAACTTCTTGCAATTTAACATAAAGTGGTATATAATATATTCATTATTCGTAGGTACAGCGAACTATAATAAGTGTGCCAGTTAGTATTCATTGTTGTTATTTTAACAATGAGCTAAAGAATGGGAGTTTTTTATGATGAAGCATTATGTGGAATTTAAAATTCTCAGTGGGGAATGTGTAGTTCGGGAATTAAAAGACAGAACACTTAATGGAGTTCCAATTCCGAAAGACTGTACATGCTATTGGTTTTTTGACAGAAACGATGTAGAAGAAAGGATTAATGTATCATCACCTATGTATAATGGTGTAGTTTATCCTTTTGATTACATCAAGTCACTCTATCCGGGGAGCACTATTGTTCCTTTTATGAAGGAAAGAGGCTATAGCAAGGTACTTAAAACTGCAGGAGGAAAGTGGATTCCAATCAGATGAATCTAGATATTAAACTTCTATAGTGAAAGTCTCTCTTAAGTGAAAGCTTAAGAGAGACTTTTGCAATGTTAAAATTATATATAACATGTTAAAGCAGTGAAAAGAAATTAACAGTTTAAATAGTAACTAAAATAAATAAATTTTAAGAAAAAAATATAGACATGTAAAAAAAAATGTGATATATTATCTACATAAAATGTACAAAAAGTATTTATATAGTACTAAGCGTACAGAAAGGAAGGGAAAGAGTTGCAAACAAAGAAAAAAGTATCAACAATAGATTCAAACATGAAAGAAAAAATAGAATACTTAAGATTAAATTTTGAAAAGGTACCAAAAACTCTTATTGCAACTGATAATTTAAATTTCAAGCTATTTAAGGGTTATGACGAAAAACAATATAAACAATATAAATATATAAAGATAAGTGATATAGACATTTTATTAACACCTACACATAGGTTAGATAGTTTAAGCGATAGATATGATAAAGCAAGTCCGTTATATATGTATTTAGACTCTAAACAGGAAGAAAATGCTGAAAAATATATAACTTTTTTAAAAATGCTTAAAAAAATAGAGATTTCTGATGTAGAAAAAATTGAAAAAGAACAAGAAAAACTTGCGAAAGAAATTCCATTCAAAGTAAAGTATAATGGCAATTATTTATGGCAAATTTATTATTCAGAAAGTACAGATAGATATTTTATGTTAGTGCCAACAGAAGATTCGGACTATTCTGCATTTTTCTATTTGTTAAAAAAGAAAATAGAGAATAAAAGAAATGAAAAGGTATTTGTCCCAATAAGCTATCTAGATTATTCTGAAGACATTCTAAAAAAATCAGAAATTAAAGATTTAGAAAACTATTTGTGGCTTTTTACCAAAGATTATCCATCTATATATGAAGTTTTTGACCAAAATAATAAAAATACATTACAAATAATTGGAGAAACAAAAGTATATGGAAGAATAAGAACATTATACAAAATGGTTTTTGATTCATCAAAAGAAGCAAATAAATTTTTTAAACTTTTAAAAGCATTATTTATTTTACAAATTGGTTTACCACATTATTACAATTTTACAACAAGCATAAATGAAAATGGAGAGATAGAATTATACTTAGATGATGAAAAAATTAAATATGAAGAATTGCCAAAATTTGTTTCAAATCAATACAAAAACTCTGTAGAATTAAAGATATCTACAGAAAAAGAAATTATTACTTTAAACGAAAAATTAAATACTTTAAAAAAAGAATCAATGCAACTTGAAAAAGAATATTTAGAAAAGGAAAAAATGATTTCAACTTTTTTAGAATGTAAAAAATCATTTTTTGGAAAAGTTAAATATTTCTTTACTAGTAGTAAGAAAGCTAAAAAAACCAAAAAGAACGATGAAAAAATTTCAGTTGAAGATAAATTAGAAAGTAATGAAAATATTATTGATAAAAATATAGAAATTGAAGAAAAAAATCATACTTTAGATGAATTAATTATGTCTTTTAAAGAACTTGAACTTGTAGAGAATAAAAAGAAAAATGCTGTTCAAGATATAAATGCACTAAAACTAAAAAATAAAAACTTAAAAAAGAAAATTGAAAATGCATCATCATACATAAATGAAATAAATAAGCATAAAAAGAGTATTTTCGAATTTTGGAAATATTCAAATAAAGATCAAGTTGCTTCATTAGAAGAGGGAGAACAAGAAGAAGTAAACATTTCAAAAATAGAAAAACTATTTGACTATGATAATGATTTTGAGATTTTTGGTGAGAAAGTTGATAAAAATCAAAGGCTTAAATTTACAGATTCAGAATTAGAAGCGAGTTATATTGCATCAACCGATTTATTTGATTTAGTAAAAAGAATTCATAATAAAGAAAATATTGAATTAACAGAATATTCTGAAATTTTAAAAGAATTAAAAGACCAAAAAACAGAAGTAGCAGATGAAAGTGATGATACTTTTGATGTATTTGGAAGTGATAGTGCAAAATTTGATAAAGAAAGAAAAATTGGAAACAAGACACATAGAGAAAATCCTAGAAATAAATATCAAATTTTAGGTATAAAAAAAGAAATGAAAGTTTTAGAACTAAAAAAAGCGCTTACAGATGTTGATAAAGAACTAAAAAAGGCATTAACTAAGAATTCTTTAAATGAAGATTTATATGTATATTTTATTTCAGAAAATAAAATAGATTTTAAAGGATTAATGATTGTTTCACTAAATGAAGAAAAATATATGCAAGATTTTATAAAATACTCAGAATCTAATAGCGATATATATATTTATAGGATTAAACTACCTATAAATACTAACTTTATAGGTTTTACAAATATAGTAATGTACAATAATAGAAACATGACATTACCTGTAGGTATGCATGAATCCAATCAAATTCTTATAGACTATGATAAATTAAATATAAATCAAATTAACAATAACCAAATTAATATTGAATATTTAGAAAATGAAAAAGATGACTTTTCTAATATAATAACTAGAAAAATAAATGTCTTGGAATTTGAAGCAAATAATAAATAGAATATAAAATATAGGGAAATTTTGATTTTTTCTATACAACAACAATAGTGGGCTGATTAAAAGTCTTTAGATTATTATTGACTTTTTTCGGCCCACATTTAATTATATTTCCATTTGACTTCCTAGGAATGTTGCGGCAGACTGAGCAACTTTGTTTTCAACTTCATTCATTTTTATATTTGATTGTTTAGAAAGTAAAATAACAGTTCCAATTGTATCACCATTTGAAATAATTGGATAAACAACTTGAGAGTTATATCTTTTTTCTTTACTATTCTTATCGTTTTGTGTAATAGGCATAGCAATATCACTATTATCTTTACTTGTATAAACTTCTTTATCTTCCATTAATTGTTCTAATTCATCACTAACATTTTGCTCCAAATATTCTTTTTTTGAACCTCCAGAAACAGCAATAACAGTATCTTTATCTGTAATAAATGCAATATGACCTGTAGTTTTAGACAAGGTTTCTGCATATCCTGTTGCAAATTCTGTAAGTTCACCTATTGGAGAGTATTTGCGAAGTATAATGCCACCATCTTTTTCAGTGAAAATCTCTAAAGGGTCACCTTCTTTTATACGAAGTGTTTTTCTTATTTCTTTTGGAATAACAACTCTTCCTAAATCATCTATTCTTCTTACAACACCAGTTGCTTTCATGTTTATTCCTCCTTAAATTGTTTTTCTAATGTTATTATGACAAATTAGGAAAAAATTATACATTTTTTTAAAATTTTTGAAAATGACATGAAAATTGCAAAACGTTGACAAAACAATTATTTGTGTGGTATAATATTTAGGTGAAAATTTTAAAAATATTAACGGATGAGGTAACTTTTTTCCTCAGTCCCAAAAAAGAACCTAGAAAGGAAGAAAAAAATGAATAACAAAAAAATAAGAAATATAGCAATAATCGCACACGTAGACCATGGAAAAACAACACTTGTAGATAGTTTGTTGAAACAAAGTCATGTATTTAGAGAAAACGAGCAAGTAGAAGAAAGAGTAATGGATTCGAATGACTTAGAAAAAGAAAGAGGAATTACAATTCTTTCTAAAAATACATCTGTTATGTACAACGATATTAAAATAAATATTGTAGACACACCAGGACATGCAGATTTTGGTGGAGAAGTAGAAAGAGTTTTAAAAACTGTTGATGGTGTTTTACTTTTAGTAGATAGTTTTGAAGGAGCTATGCCTCAAACAAGAGAGGTTTTAAAAAAGGCACTAGCATTAGATTTAAAGCCAATAGTTGTTATTAATAAAATAGATAGACCTGGAGCTAGACCAGAAAAAGTTGTAGATGAAGTAATAGAACTATTTATAGAACTTGATGCAACAGATGAACAATTAGATTTTCCTGTTGTATATGCTTCAGCTAAGAATGGCATTTCTAAATTAAATATGTCAGATGAAGATAGCGATATGACTCCACTTTTTGAAACTATTATAAAAACAATAGATGCTCCAAATTGTGATGAAGAAGGACCTGCTCAAATGCTTGTATCTAACATAGATTATGATGATTATGTTGGAAGAATAGCAGTAGGAAGAGTTGAGCGTGGAGAAATAAAAACAGGAATGCAAGTAGCTATTTGTAAAGAAGATAAACAAATAAATGGAAAAATAGCAAAAGTATATACTCATGTTGGACTAAAAAAAGTAGAAGTTGAATCTGCAAAAGCTGGAGATATTATTGAGATTGCAGGATTAGCAGATATTTCAATAGGAGACACAATTTGTGATCCAGAACATATTGAAAAAATCCCATTTGTAAATATAGATGAACCTACAGTTTCTATGACATTTAGTGTTAATAATGGACCATTTGCAGGAAAAGAAGGAGAATTTGTTACATCACGTCATATTAGAGATAGATTATTCAAAGAGCTTGAAAGAAATGTTTCTTTAAGAGTAAAAGAAGGAGAAACTCCAGATTCTTTTGAAGTTTCAGGAAGAGGAGAACTTCATTTAGCGGTACTTATTGAAACAATGAGAAGAGAAGGATTTGAATTATTAGTTTCTCGTCCAAAAGTTATTATAAAAGAAATAGATGGAGTTAAATGTGAACCAGTTGAAACATTAGTTGTAAATGTACCAGATGATTCAGTAGGAACAGTTATAGAAAAACTTGGAAGAAGAAAAGGTGAAATGGTAAATATGGAACCTGCAGAGGCTGGACACACAAAAATAGAATTCAATATTCCAGCTAGAGGAATAATTGGATACAGAACAGAGTTTTTAACAGACACAAAAGGTGAAGGAACAATGGCAACTATGTTTAAAGGATATGAACCATTTAAAGGTGACGTTGTATCACGTGTTAGAGGAACAATAGTTGCTTTTGAAGCAGGAAAATCAATCACTTACGGATTATACAATGCACAAGAGAAAGGTGATTTATTCATAGGACCTGGTGTAGATGTTTATGAAGGAATGATTGTTGGACTAAATTCAAGAGGAGAAGATTTAGCTGTTAATGTATGTAAAGAAAAACATTTAACAAATACTAGAGCCTCAGGTTCAGATGATGCTTTACGTTTAGTTCCACCAATGCAAATGTCTTTAGAAAAAGCAATTGAATTTATTCAAGATGATGAACTTGTTGAAGTTACTCCAAAATCTATTAGACTTAGAAAGAAAATATTAGATAACAAAGAAAGAGAGAGAATGGCAAGAAGGGGGCAATAGGAGATGAAAAAAGTTTTAAAGAGAACAGGATTGGCAAAATCTAGACAGATAGGTGAAGTTATTCATGAAAGAATATTAAAAGATTATGAAATAAGAAAAAATCAAAAAACAGAACCAGTAAAAGGCCCTAATATGAGAACTAAAGAGTTATTAGAAGAAGGTTTAGCAGATGTAGAAATAATAAAAAAAATATTGGAAGAATTTCCTTCTTTTGATTCTGAGGGATACACTAACAAAAATGGAGTATATGTTAAGAGTGGCGAAGAAAAAGTTAAAGAATTTATACATTATTGGAGAGAAAAGGAATCTAAATCAAATGAAGATGATGGAAGATAAAATAAATCTAATAAAGCAAAAAGCTTTAGAAGAACATATTCCGATTATTATGGATGATACATTAGAAGTAATAAGTAGTATTTTAGAAAAAAATAAACCTAATAAAATTCTTGAGATAGGAACTGCAGTTGGATATTCTGCAATATGTTTTTCAAAGTATTTAGCTGAAAATGGAAGAATTGATACAATAGAACGTGATGAAGAAAGAATTAAAGAAGCTAAAATAAATATTAAAGATATGGACTTAGAAGATATAATACAAATTTACGAAGGTGATGCAGTAGAAATTCTTCCTACATTGAATGATAAATATGATGTAGTATTTATTGATGCTGCAAAAGGAAAATATCCATTTTTCTTAAAAGAAGCATTAAGAATGTTAAGCGAAAACGGAATAATATTTGCGGACAATATATTGTATAAAGGCTATGTTATGAGTGATTATAACAAACATAAACAACGTACAGCGGTTAGGAATTTAAGAGAGTATATAAAAGAAGTTACTGAAAATGAAAACCTTGAAACAGAGATTTTAGAAGTAGGAGACGGCTTAGCAATAAGTAAATTAAAAGCTATCTAACAAATTAGAGTTAGATAGCTTTTTTTGTATATTATTTTGATAAATCATTTTCTTTATTTTGCTTTTGTGCTTTTTTTGATGTTCCGGCATAATTACGACGTTTAGCACCCATAGGGTAAAACTTCCTTTTTTTAAATGATTTATATTTTGAAACTGACTTTTTTAAATTTTTGTTAATTCTAGGTATATCATATTGCATTAAAGGACCAGAATACGCTCTTGCAACATCATATGGTAAAATTTCTTTTCCTTTTTTTGAAGTTTCTTCTTTATATTTTACTCTGATAAGATTAGCTAAAACAGAAAAACCTACACGATTTTTTAAAATATTTTCTAGAGCATACATTTTATTTTGTGGAACAACTAATGCCTGATTGTGTTCTATTCTGTGGGCCGGAACTATTGAACCGAAATCTGCACCAAAGTATTCTAGCATAGAGTCTATGTATTCAGAAAATTTAATTGAATTTCTTTTTTCAGAAGTTTTATAAGGTATTTTATCTAAAACTTCTATTTTAGAAGAAGCATATTCTACTAAATCTTGTAATATTCTAAGTTTAGGTAAATCCTCTTTAGGAACTTTATATTCAGAAATATCATTTAAATTAACTGTTTCTAAGAAATCACAATAAAAATCTAGCTGATTTTTATCAAATGGGTGAGTTGTTTTAGGATTAAGTTTAAACATATGTCTTATATCAAAAAATTTTCCAGGAATAGAATTATGTGCAGCGTTTCCTTCTTTACCTAAATCAGAACGATATTCACTTTGAGCTTGTAATTCTAATATTGCTATATTATTTATTTTTAAGATGTAGTACAAAGCATAAAATCCATTTTCTTTTAATTTTTCTTTGCTATCAATTACTTCAGCAGATAATCCGGGTTGATTAGATAAACTAC
>JAEEGJ010005145.1_pt1 | contig 42042 bp, 40 predicted proteins | sample 8958761 | NCBI WGS metagenome assembly JAEEGJ01 (sample SAMN16246546, study PRJNA631951) | gut metagenome | biome: gut microbiome; feature: rumen; material: RS-attached | host: Bos | place: Iran: Karaj | collected 2018-10 | reverse complement strand
GAAGGTCTTTGCATCTTACAGCAGCAAACGCTGCTTCTATCTGACACTTGGAATAATAAAAAGGTGAGTTCTGGCTGGTTCCTTTCTTGAAGCCCTTGATCATTCCTTTCCTGACCATGGCATCAAACTTCCGACTCATCTTACTGTCGTTTCCCAACCAGGTTCTCACCTCTGACGCTTTCAACTCATCCTTGACTGGATCGAGCCGCTTCACCGCTGACATCGCACCAAGCGTAGCAGCATTCGTTAGCATCGCTTGCAATGTTGTTACCGGAATCTCCATCTTTTTACACTTATTTATCTTTAAAATTATGTTTAATTATAAATTCATTATAAAATATCTCTGCGTTTTCTTGCATATTTCGGAGATAATACTTATCTTTGCACCCGAATAGCAGTTAAAACGGCTGCAAAATTACAGATATTTATAATTTTAAGCAAGAGATTTATAATTTTCATTCCCGATAAACGTCAGATTTTAGCAAAATTTAAACATTATGACTCAAATCAATGAACAAGAAGTCATGCAAGGTGTAGCAGAGAGATTTGCAAAAGCTGCTGAAGAACTGCGCCTCTCAGGAGCACAACTCTACCGCGAAGGTATCGTCACCAACGACCAGGTACTGAGCAAAATCAAGAATGGCTGGCAGAAGCCTACCAAGAAGGCCATTGATCTCTTCTGTCAGAAATATGATGTGAGTGCTGCATGGCTATATACTGGTGAAGGAAATATGTTCCTTGGCAGAAACAAGCCTTTTGGACCTCGCATAGAGTCAGCTGATGAAAAGCTACTGTACAACACGGATTTTGATTCGTGCCTGGATAGTAACGGACAGCCTATACCTACTGGCAAAGAATCACCTGTATCTTTTCCTATGGCAGGAGATTTCGATTTCATGTGTATCAATACCGATAAGTCCCTTGCACCATTCATCATGCCTGCTGACATCATTGCATTGAAGCGTCTGAGTTCATGGAAGGAATATATTCCTGGTGATTTCATCTGTGTCGTTGTGACCAGCGAATATAAAGTTCTCCGCAAGGTGTCTGTCACTCAGTCAGACGAGCAGAGCATCAACTTCACACAGATGGTTGATGGCACTCCCGTAGAGTCCAGCATTCCCAAGGACATCATCGTGGAAATCTACAAGGTCGTCGGCAACTACCGCCGCCAGTGAACAGGCCCGACCAAACGCGACATCCCCCGACCCAGCTCACGAAAAGCTGAATCGGGGGATGCTCATATACTAACAGTGCTCAACGGTTCACCCGTTGAGATAGTCACCAAGCCCTGCACCTCTCCGCAGGGCCTATCGTCCTAATAATACCTCATGCTTATATTCAGCTCTTCCATCACCAATCCTACGGACACACCTTTCCCGTACCCAATGAACCCTCCAAATCCGAAGTCCATCAGGTACCCAGCCATCCCGTTATGATATGTAGTATTGAGCTGCCTCATTCTTATTATTTATTCCCGTGTGCTCGATGGTTTCCCCATCGAGTTTCTTCTTGTCCCGTATGTTGCGATATTATCGCGACCACTATTCATACTGATTTTTCCTCCTATATTGTTCCGTCATTTCCAGAAGTTTTCTAAACTTCACCACCCTCTCTGGCTTCATCTTCCCTGCGTTCAACTGTTTTCTATTATGCTTCAACCACGTATAATATTCACCTCTCTCCTCCGCATCATACTTAGAAGGATTCCTATGATTTCTGTCGATAAATTCAACTATCTCCTCGTACCTCGCCTGCCACTTCTCATCCTGCGTCATAATACTGCAGCTCTAAAACCTTTATGGATATAATCTTGAGTTTTGACATTATTCATTCTGTTTATTCTGCCATTCGTCAGCTATAGCCTTCCAGTCTATCTTTCTATCCTTAATACCAGTCCAGACATCCCAATAATCAGGATCATCTGACTGAGGGCATTGTGATTTAGGTAATGTGCGCATCTTCACTAAGACAGGGAGTTCAGAAGCCCATCCAAGCAAAACTGCAGACTGCGAAGGTAGTGATGGCATTTCTCTCAAAATGCCTCTCATATTATCCGGAAGCAACCTGTGCACCAATTCTTGGTCGCGGTCGTTCGAGATTCTGTGAAGCAGAAATGAATTACATTGCGAAAGAACCGTAGGTGATAGTTCTGATGGGCGTTGGGATGAAAGCACCAAACCTAATCCAAACTTTCTACCTTCTCTTGCAATCTTTTCAAACACCTTGCAACATTGAGTTGTGGGTCCAGTATTCTCAGCATCATCATTGTATCGCTTAACGAAGTAGTGAGCCTCTTCCATCACCAAAACAGTTGGCAAACAAGCCTTATTCCGTTTCAAATATCTTTGTTGAGCCTCAAACACCATACGAGCCACAACTGCTGTTACGATGCCTGTGACATCTGAGGGAAGAAGAGACAAATCAATAATCGTCAACGACTCTTTATTGTTTGAACCAATATATTGCCCCAACCAATCGTTTAACTCTAGTGTTGTATTATCAATCACTTTCTTTACCCTTACATCTGACAATAACGTCTTGATGCGAGGCATTAGAGTGACAATATAGTCCGTCGTATTGAGGATTTCGGCATTGGCTTCAATGGAACGGACAAAGTTTTCCCCAGAAAAAGGAATTGGACTATCTTCATCAGTAGGCAGAAACTCTTCCTCTCTGCCTCCGGCTTTTAGATAAACATCTTTTAGCAAGGTAAGCAAACAGTCTACCTCTGTTTTCGTAAAATCGTAATGGGCGTATTGCACGTTTCGTGCATCGATAAGTTCCTTTGCCTTGACACCAAATGCCTGTATGGCTTCATTTAATTCATCTGAGAACCCTTCATCACTGACAATATCACTTGCCCACTTTTCAAGCGACTGGTGAAAGCTCTTAGGTAAAGGAAATTTACCCCAAGGATTGCCTGCGGCTTTGCTGACTTGTATGGAGTCTATTACCGTTCTGACAAAGCTTGCAATTTCACTTTGCTTAGACACCTCCTCAAATACGCATCCACTCCTCACCGACTTCAAAGCATGAACAATCGTCGTTCTATGTGTCTTTGGTGATGCCTTGGTAAACCCGCACCACTCATCCGTATTCCAGAACCACAGAGGCACTTCCAACTGTTTTCTTCCGTCAACGTCCTCTATATTCACGGAATAGATATTGGCGTCTTTCTTATCAGCAAATGCTTTGCTGTATTCTCCATTGGGGTCAAGTACAATGAACCTGCTATTAACTGGACGATCTTTCTTAATTTTGCTGTTGCCCGCACTTTCCAGCGACCACCTAATAAGTCCCGCAACGGAACACGACTTACCACTGCCTGTATTTCCCAAAACTGCCAAGTGACGACCAAACAGCCTGTCAGGGTCTATCATAACTTTTGCATTACCCACCAGCGGGCTATTGCCAATATAAACCCTGCGATTATCGCCCGACTCAATAATAGATTTCAACTGGTCTTCCGTAGGGAGAATGACAATATCCCCAACCGAAGGGAATGTTTCCAGCCCTCGTTTGAATTTATAACCCTTTTCTGAGACTACCAGCGTTCCGACCGGTTGAACTTCCATTTTCCTCAACGGGAACGGCAAATCTATCAAACCGAAATCTTGAAACCCGCTTCGTTTGGGATAAGGCGAACGCTGTATAGTAATCCACGACACCTGCCCAACCACAAATCCCAAGTCAACAGGTATCATGACATACCCATTGATTCTCGGGAAATTACGTGGAGTCCCCGTATTCAATGCCACACTGTCGGGCGATTCTATATCAAGCTGTACCTCTATCCTGTCGGGAGAAATAAACTCCACCGTTCCGACTCTCAGCGAGGCCAATTGTTCTATAGGTGTTGTCGTCATTTTGCAGAAGTCGTAGATACAGGTATAGATGTAGCCGTTGAAGAAGTAGCAGAACCAGCTCCCGATGATGGTGTAGAAGCAGAAGAAACACTTGAAGATGCACCCAAACGATGTTGTAGCAGTTCTGCCATACGGATAGTAGTCCTGTCTATCGCTGACTTGGGCAGGTAATCATTAGCCAAATTTGTAATATCACCAAGATTGCTACCCATCAGCACGGACATCTGTGCATAATGAGCAGAATCATAATAGAATTGCAGAATTCGTCCGATCGGGTCATTGAATGAAATGACAACCAAGTGAGTAGAGGGTATGGTGAGCATATCTTGAATCACACGATTGATATGCTCGTCACCAAATCCATAACCATATGTAACCAAAGTGCTGTTGGGCCTGCAAATAGCAGCCGCAAAGTCTCTGAACAATTCCACGTATGGATATTCTGCGGTCTCACGGTCTTTGGCAGAGTTGGGATATATCATTAGTTTCAACGCATCAGCCCCTTTCAATCCTGGTGCATTCAAATAGGGTGCAATATCATCAGCACCGAATGGTAGTCCCATACGCCTTATCTCATCCTCGTTCTGAATCCAATCCACAGAACCATGAAGTTTGGTTAAACGGGCAACTCCCTCCAAGTAGCGAGGTTCACCTCGTATTCCTGGCGGATTATAGTGTATGTCAAGATTCAGTCGCGAAGAACGGAAGATGGGCATCATTGTTCCAACAAACCTGTCCATCAAGTGAACTCCAGCCAGTTCCGCTCCCACTTCTATCAAGCGGTCATAGTTTGTTGTGAATATGTTCAGCCTCTCGCGGTTGCCAGTCCTGCTCGCAAAACTCAATAGGAAGTTCACCAATACGGAATAGGCATTGTCCCGTTTATCATCCACAGCAGTTGCAATGGCCTTTTCCGACTCCAAAATTGACTTGGCAAATGCATTGATGATGCTGTTTAGTTCTGTTTCCAAGGATTTAGCCTCGGTGTCTTTCTTCAAGATTCTCAGCCCTCGCAGTAAATCGTTGGCTGTTCTAATTTGGTCTTCTAAATTACCTTTCTTCCTTCCACTCGCTTTAGCAGATGCTTCTGCAGCCACTTTTATCTCGTCTTTAAATGTTGTAAACGTGCTTGCAGCCATAGTCGTACCGCCACTGGCTCCAGCCAAATAGCTAATGGAGTTGGTTATACCAGAGCCACAGAGTAGCGATAAGTGTTCAGACTGGAACAAAGAAGTCAACCAAGGCTCAATCCTTGACCTGAACACCGACTTGGTTATTATCTCATCGTCTGGCATCCAGTTGCAATCATCAGGATTAGTCACCTTACCGTCTTTGTCCACCATAATAAGTTCACGGTCATCACGTGTCTTGATAACATTCCCTTTGTCAGAAAGGATTGCATTGGCATTTTCTATTTTGGTTTTAGTATCCATAGTTTAAACAATAGTTCTTAACAATTATCACGCATCTTTCGAAACAACAAACGGTCATTCCTTTTCATCTCCCTCTCCACCATCTTCATCAGCTTTGGCAGCATCCCTTCTATCTTCCTACATTTCACCATGGCATTATCACTTTATCCCCAGTTCATCCAGCACATCCTTTGTAAACTTACTCAGCGGCCGCTTGCCATATTCATTTGGATCCATATACGTTCCCCATATCAATCGATAAATCTCTGCAGAAGTTTTACCCAACCCACTATATGAATCCACCAAACTCTGATAAAAGCTATCATTATATGCCTGAGCCTTCGTCACTATATCAGCCAGAACGTCCGTATGGCAGTTATACACCTCTTCCAGCCCAAACACTCTCACATTCTTATTACCATTCTTAATTTTAACCTCAACTTTCGATGGATCAAACACCCAGTGGTCTTCAACCTTATCAACACCTCTGCCACCTGTCACTTTATCCACCAGTGTAAACCGTAACCCATCATCTTCAAAGCTCTTATAATACGGATTCAAGTCAATCTCATTTTTTGATTTCAAATGGTTACAAGAATGGCACGATGGCACCAGATTGTATAGTGACAGCGCCAAATAAGGATACTTTGATTTGGGATAGAAATGGTCAAACTCTGGATGTACTTCGCGACCGTTTCGTAATTTTCTCGAGAAAGTATATTCGCGATTACAGTACGGGCATGTCTTCACCCCAAGTTCTTTAGCAAGCCAGGTCCTTACCTTAAGTTCTTTATCCGGATGCTTAGGATCGAGATCCTTTATGGTTGTCCCCAAGAATCTAGTATAGTACCCTTCCATCAGTTTGATGAATTTATCTAGATTTCTACCTTTTTTAAAATGAACAGCATAATCCTTTTTTATATCATCAGGGTTTCCAAGTGCGATAGTACTACTATCCACTAATCCCATGTCCACATATGCCAACTGGAGCCTATACCCCCTTGCCCGAGGGGCATATTTTTCCAACCTCGATTTCTTCCTATTCCCTTTAAAGAAGAGTTTCAGCAACCTCCAATACTCCGGGGCTACTTTGGCTGCTTTATGTGGATCAATTCTTATCATCGCTATTGTTTGACAAAACTTTCTCCAACTCTGCTATTCGCTCTTCCATTTCCTTCATCTGATGATGCGGATAGCGCTCATTATACATCTTCAGTAGTTGGCTTTTGATGAAAGGCTCACTAACAAGCAGAATCTCTTTATACACATCTTCTGTTATCACATCATTATGCAGTTTCCCAAACAGTCGATTTATTCTATCCCTAGCGAAATCGCCTATCGTCACACCATTCAGAAAAAAGGCATTTTGCAACATCGTATGTATATTCGCCCCAAAAGTATTCTCCTGCATATCCGTCACCTGTCTGCCCTCTTTTAGAAACAAAACATTGCTCTTCGGAATGTCTGACAAAATAAAAGGCGAGTGTGTCACTATCAAGATATTCACATTCTTTATGTGCTCGTCTATTCCCGAAAGTTCCAACAGGTTAATCAAACTGTATATAAAGTTCCGCTGATATTCCGGATGAAAATACAGTTCTATCTCCTCCAATATGATGTTCACCTGCGGATATTTCATCCTTGCCGGGTCTTTGAATATGGAATTCAGGTTTTGCAGATGATAGATGATGGCACTCTGCGTATTCAGCAGTTGCTTCTCGCCCGAGCTAAAGCTATCCATATCCACCAGTTTCCCGTTCTCTGCCTCAAACAGCAGATGTCTGTCGTAGATTGGTGGTGGCAGCGTTTCTAAATTCTGCTCGTTCTCGTTTTCATAGTATTTGGACAGCCGCTCTGTCGATAGACATATCCCTTCTAAATTGTCTATCTTTTCTCCTTGCAGCACATAGCCGTCTTTACCGTTCTGATTATATAACGAGTGTTTCAGATAGTAGAAAGCCTGTCGCATCTTCAGGGTGATGTGCGTCTTTTCTTTCGTTACATCTTCCAGCAATTGGTTGAATGCGCTATACACTACCTGTTTGTCGCTGCTACTTTCTTTCCTGTTGTTAAAGCTTACAGGGTTACTCGTATATCTCCATATCGGGTAGTGGTAGCTCGGGTAAGTCTCAAATATGTTGATAGTCTTATATACGATATAGTGATAACACTTCTCTTTCTGCGACAGGTCGCTGTATTCGCTTATTATTATTTCTGGCTTCATCTCAAAGCGCAAATCCATGCATTGAGCATTACTACTCCTTTCTCTCCAGTAGTCACAGATGTCATCTAGTATTTCCAATCGTTGTATCTGACAGAGGCTAAGTAGTTCGAATTCCTTCAAATCACAACATATCTCTTGAATCTTACTGTAAACCTCCTTATTTGCAACCATATTTTCCAGCGAATCAATCAGTTGTTTCAAATCGCTGTTCCTCGAGAAAAGCTTCGAGCCATGTTCTTGCAGCCATTTGCCTTCCTCTTTCTGCATCCAGTCCAGCACGGTTCTATAGAAATGAAAATGCCTGCTGTGTTCCTTCTTGTCCAAACCTAAAATTCTATATGCAAGATTCTCAAGAGGTATCAGTATTCTGTCTCTAAACTCTTCAAAGTTTTTGTTCTTTGGTTTCATCACCAGCGTCCCGAGGCCTTTCACATAAGCTATTTGCTCGCCCAGCAAATTCACTTCCTTGTGGTTATCAAAGTATTGCAGTAGCGTCGTCTGCTGCAGCTTCGATTCTTTCACCTCTCTCAGGTTCAGATATTTGGGGCGTTTGCCGTTGATATAGTCAAACACACCCTTGCTCTTGTTCTGCTTAGCATAGTTGATAAAGAAGTACAGCAACCGCTGGTTCGATAGATTCTTCTCCCGCTGTATGCTGATGGTTCCTTGGTCTCTGAAAGGATGCAACGTTATCGGTGTCTGGTAGCCATCGTTCTTATGAAACAGCCATTTCAGCCAACAACTATTTTCGTCTGATTGCTTATTCCATTCCTGCTTGAAGTCGTGTGTGTTATAGGCATAGTGCGAATAATTAGACACAAGCGTATAGAAGAAGTGTCCCTTCAGTTCTTTCGCAGTTAATTCCTTTCCAGTTAACAATATCTTGTTATTCTCTATAGTGGCTATCTCCTTCACGCTGACGCTTTCTTGCACTCCATCCACACAAAGACAGCAGATTTGTTGATCAGTCTGATAAAACAACCTTGCATGTACCCCCTCTACATACTTCAGCTGAGCATCCTCTGCAGTGATACCAAAATTGATGGAACAGTTATTTATCATCCTAAGTATCAGTTCTACGATGCTGCTTTTTCCGGAGCCATTCTCACCTACGATGGCCGAAACGTTGATATTGAGACTGCTCTCAGACTTAATCCTAAAGAATTTCTCATCTACCGTGTTGATATTAGCACCACGCTTACATACTGTCCAAATGCCTCCTAATGACTGTGAGAAATCATAGTCATGACAAAGGTAGTACATCACCCCTGGTTTTAAACACCGCATGATGTAAGCCTCACATTCCTTCAACACCTGTATGGCAAGTAATTTCAGCATCTTCTTTTTATCTCATGTTACTTCTTCTTCCATTTGCTGCGATACCATCGCGGCTATCTTTCGTCTCTTGCACAGCGATTCTATCGCGCTATTTCTTCAATCACTGTCCCTACGGTTTTCCGTAGGGCCTTCATCTCATTCTCCCCCTTCTTTCTCCCACATCCCCCACATGGGGCACATATCTAACTCGGAATAATCTCCGTATTGGGCTTGGGTATCACAGAGCATGTCTGTGAAGCGGGAGCTGCAATGCTGGTCACCGAAGAAATCGGTTTCGAGATTGAACACTTCCAGGTTGATATCCATCTCATCAGCCATGCGCTTTGAGAGATCTGGCTTTTGACGTAGGTGACAGTATAGTTCCACTACTGCCTCAGAGAATATCGCCAGTTTCGTGTAGGTGTCACCATAACCAGTGAAGCCACGGAACCAGTCTTCATGCTCCTTGCACGTCTTGGCCAGACATCTGAAGATGGCATAGCAGCTACCGGCAGCAGCTTCGTATGCTCCCCTGTTCACCAGTTCTGCCGTTTTCCGAGCAAATGGCGACAAGGCTAAAGCAATAGCCAAATCATCTTTCTTCTTCAAAACTGCTAGGCAAGCCGTTTCTATTTCTTTCTGCATGGGCGACTCGAAGCTATACCACTCATCGGTAATCCAATAGCAGATATCATCCTTTGCCTTCCGATAGAGAGAGGGAGCATCCTGCCGCCACTCGTCCAAGAACTCGATGAGTTGACTGTTCACGATTTTCTGTGACTCCTTCGTTTTCAGTTCAAAGAGGTCTCTGTAGCACCAGCAATAGCTCTCCACCAGATTCTCATCACAAAATTCATAGTCTGAGTAGTCGATATAGTTGGCCATGAACAGCAGATGAACCTTCTCTGCCAGTTCCACGCTCATCCCGTCCAACATCTCGTGAACAGTTTTCAGGGTAATGCGCTTCTGCTTGTTTGCCGTCTCTTGCATCCTTATGCCATTTCTAAAAACCAACAAGCGGCCACGTCACTATCGGAGTTGCTCATGAACCGACAGGTCTGTGACCGGCTTGCCAGAATTCCTTATCAATATTAAGGATTATCCATAGAATTCTTAAACCTTTAGATTCCCTCCAGAGAAAGGACGGCTTGAATGCAGGGATTAACCATAGAACTCCTTATACCACTCTGCGAACTTTCTCAATCCCTCTCTTAACGTTATCTTTGGTGTAAACCCGAAGTCACGTTCAAGGGCGGTGGCATCGGCATAGGTGGTTGGTACATCACCGGGCTGCATGGGGACGAGCTTTTTGTGTGCCTCGAAGTCGAAGTCTGCAGGAAGGACACCGGCACGAACCAGTTCTTCTTGCAGGATATTCACGAAATCCAGCAGGTTCTCAGGCTGACCACCACCGATATTATATACTGCGTATGGAGGGATGGGCAGGCCATCTTCACCCTTTTTACGCTCTGGAGCCTTCTGCATCACACGATACACGCCCTCTACGATGTCATCGACATACGTAAAGTCACGACGGCAGTTGCCATAGTTGAATATCTGAATGGTTTCGCCCTTCAGCAACTTGTTAGTAAAGCCGAAGTATGCCATATCAGGACGACCGGCAGGACCATATACAGTAAAGAAGCGTAAACCCGTTGTGGGGATGTCGTACAATTTTGAATAACAGTGAGCAAACAACTCGTTGCTTTTCTTGGTGGCTGCGTAGAGCGACACGGGATTATCCACACGGTCATCCGTCGAGAATGGCACCTTCTTATTGCCACCATAGACAGAACTGGAAGAAGCATATACCAAATGCTCTACAGGGTTATGCCTACACGCCTCCAAAATATTGTAGAAACCAATCATGTTACTCATGATATACGCATCCGGATTCGTAATCGAATACCTTACCCCAGCCTGTGCAGCAAGATTTACCACCACATCGAACTTATACTTCTTGAACAGTCCGTCAATTAGTGCCTTGTCAGCCAAGTCTCCCTTGACGAACTCATATTCAATTCCCGCAGGTTTAGCTTTTTCAATCTCACTGAGGCGGTAATCTTTCAATGTCGGATCATAATAATCATTCAGATTATCCAAGCCTACAATAGTACCCTCGCTCAGTTCCTTAAACAAGCGTAGAACCAAGTACGAGCCAATAAATCCGGCACTTCCCGTAACTAATATTGTCTTCATAAATTCGTATTATTCGTGCAATTCGTGTTCTTTAATCTCTCTTGAAAATGTCTCTTGTATAGACCTTCTCCTGCACATCATCCAGTGCCTCGTCGTAGCGATTGGCAATGATGGCATCACTTTGCTTTTTAAACTCTTCCAAGTTATTCACGACACGAGACCCAAAGAACGTCTCACCATCTTTCAACGTTGGCTCGTAGATGATGATATTGGCACCCTTAGCCTTCACACGCTTCATGATACCCTGGATAGCACTCTGACGGAAGTTATCAGAATTAGATTTCATCGTCAGACGGAACACGCCAATGGTCACTTCCTTCTCTGCGCTCTCACTCCAGTCACTGTTAGCAGTATAATAACCAGCCTTACGTAGTACCTCATCAGCGATAAAGTCCTTACGCGTACGGTTACTCTCCACGATGGCAGTCATCATATTCTGAGGCACATCAGCATAGTTGGCCAACAACTGTTTGGTATCCTTAGGCAGACAGTAACCACCATAACCAAACGAAGGATTATTGTAGTGTGTACCGATACGCGGATCAAGGCCTACTCCCGATATGATAGCCTGACTGTCCAGTCCTTTCACCTCTGCATACGTATCCAGCTCATTGAAATAGCTAACACGCAAAGCCAAATAGGTATTGGCAAACAGCTTCACGGCCTCTGCCTCGGTCATCCCCATAAACAGCGTATCGATATTCTCCTTGATAGCACCTTCCTGCAGCAGACCGGCAAAGGTCTTAGCCTTCTCTTCTGCCTCTGGATTACCTATCGCAGTAATTGCAGCATTTTCTTCATCCCATTTTCTATTCCTATCAGCAGGCAGAATCTTCGGATAGCCCACGATGATACGAGAAGGATAAAGGTTGTCATACAATGCCTTGCTCTCACGAAGGAACTCCGGTGAGAACAGTAGGTTAAACTTCTTTCCCTTCAACTCAGGATCCGTCAAGAACTTCAGCGCGTACTTCACATACAGCGAACGGCAATAACCCACAGGGATGGTACTCTTAATTACCATCACCGCATCGGGATTCACACTCAACACCAAGTCAATCACATCCTCAATATGGTGCGTATCAAAGAAATTCTTCTGCGGATCATAATTCGTCGGAGCCGCAATCACGACATAGTCAGCATCCTTATAGGCAGCCTTCCCATCCAGCGTTGCCGTCAAGTCAAGCTCCTTCTCTGCCAAATACTTTTCAATATACTCATCCTGAATAGGCGAAATCTTTTTGTTGATTTTCTCCACCTTCTCAGGTATCACGTCAACAGCTGTTACGTGATTATGCTGAGCAAGCAGTGTTGCTATGCTCATGCCTACGTAACCTGTTCCTGCTACTGCAATTTTCATCATATAATAAGTTTTTATTCGTTAGATTCGTGTTCGTTACTTACCATATTTTTCCACAGCCTCATAATAGGTATCCAATGACCCAATATCAAACCTCCCTGCACTCATCGGCCATGCGTGCATCGTGGTATGCTCCACCATATAGTGCGCCAAGTTACCAGGTGCATCCTTGCCACAACCATTCTCAACTGAATGACGAACCAAGTCCAAATCTTTCTTCAAATAGATATAGAACGGTGGCACAGCCCAATGGCTCTTCGGCACCTGCGGTTTCTCCTCCATGCCCAGCACCTTCATCTGATCATCCAGTTCCACCACACCTGTACGCTGCAGCTTCTCTATCGAAGGCTGTTCGTGACACATAATGCAACTCGTCTGTTTCTCTTTAGCAAAATCCACAAACTCCTGGAACGAGAAGAACAGCAGGTTATCTGCTGCCACTACCAACAAGTCATCACCGATATGGAGCTTATCCATGGCAAACAGCAAATCGCACACAGCGCCTAATCTTGTCTCATTCGTCTCGGTCCCATCATCCACAATGGTAATGGGCTTAGCATAGTGCTGCTCTGCAGCCCAATCCGTGAATATTTGTGCGAATCTGTGGTTCGTAATGATAATATGTTCTTCAATCTCAGGAATTCTGTCGATATCATCCAGCATTCTTCCCAAGATAGTATTCTCTCCAATCTTCAACAAAGGCTTCGGAAAGTTCTTCGTCAACTCTCCCAATCTCGTTGCATACCCTGCTGCAATAACTATATTCTTCATAACTGTCAATCTTCAACAAATCTTGCCCCATCATCCGGCTTCACCCAGAACACTTGGAATGTTTTTTCATATTCGGGGAACTGTTCCAGATACTTCTCTGTGAGCACCTTCTGAATTTCCTCCTTATAGGCAGGATCCACAAGGGCGATGCAAGCCCCTTTGAATCCTGCCCCAGAGAACCGCCCTCCATAGACACCCGGCAACTGCCGCATAATCTCATAGATGACAATCAACTCAGGACTCCCACACTCATAGTTATGAATACTGCTCTCGCAGGAATCAAAACTCAACTTACCGAACAGTTTCAGATTCCCCGTTTCCCAAGCCGTCACGCCCTGACGCACACGACGGTACTCACTATAGAAGTGCTCTGCGCGACGAGCAAACCTCGCTGGCATCGCTATACGCGTCTTATCAAACGTAGCCTTAGGAATATCGCGTAAGAAGGTCTTGTCGAAGGTTTTCAACGGCTGGTCTGTATAAGCTAACATATTCCATGCAGCTGTTTTGCACTCATACACTCGGAGGTTGTAGTCCGAGTTCACAAGCGAACGAGTCAGGCCCGAAAAGAAGATACCAATCTCAAACTCTGGCATGTCAGCATTGCGTTTGATGATACGCCAATCGTTACTGTCGCAATCAAGAAATAACAAGCCATCTTTCTTACCAAGGGCAATGCATGCCTGATCGAGCAGACCATTATTCAGTCCTATGTACTCTCGTTCCGCCTCTGATGCAATTTTCACAACTTCAAAGGGTTGGAGATTAATGTCATTAGCCTTTGCAAATGCCATTACATAGGCAATGAGCACTGCTGCAGATGAAGACAGACCACCTACAGGCAGCGAGCCTTGAATGACGCCCTCTATACCATGACTCAACTCAAATCGTTTGCGAAGGGCATATTTTGCACCACGAGCATAGTCGCCCCAGTGTTTTTCCTTGACTTGTGATGGTGTATTAACATGGAACTCCACATCACCCTCAAATGTTCGTGAAGATAATTTAACAAGGCTATCTTCACGGACATCAAACCACAGGTTAACACCTTTGTCTATAGCAAAACCTGTCACCAATCCATGTTGGTGATCAACGTGTGCTCCCAAGGGACATACCCTATATGGGCTGAAAATATGATATTGGTACTTTTCCATTGTATCTTATTACTTGTGTTTTCCCCATTGAGGCCAAAAGAGGTACGAACAGAACTGCCAGATGGCTTTTAGGTAATTCATACCACAAATCAGAGACTTTTGACTATTTCAACAAAGTTTGTTATTACATACTCCACATCCTCATCTGTAAGCTTCGTATGCAATGGCAATGTCACCTCATTCTCAAACTGATGATAAGCATTAGGATAATCCTTGATGTCAAATCCCAGTGCCTTATATGCTGTCATCATAGGCAGTGGCTTGTAGTGCACATTGCAGGCAATGCCACGTTCTGCCATCTGTTCAATCACTTTATTAGCATCCTCACGAGTCTTACCAAGCAAGCGTACCAAGTACAAATGATGTGAACTACAATGGTCAGCATCCTTATGATTCAGAACTGCCGCAGGCAGATCCTTCAATGCCTCATTATACTTAGCCACAATCTCCTGACGACGTTTCAGCAAGCCATCATAGCGTTCCATTTGGACAAGTCCCAATGCAGCCATGATGTCCGTCATATTGCACTTGTACCAAGGACCAATGATGTCATACTCCCAGGCACCCAGTTTTGTCTTAGCCAAGGCATCCTTGTTCTGCCCATGAAGAGAGAATAGTTGGCTTAGACGGTAAAGCATTTCATTCCATGTCTCCCCCTCTTTCTTAGGCACCGTGGGCATATAGTCTGCATCCATAGGAACAGCCTCGTTCCCAAACGGAAGATTCCAAGTGAGTGCTCCTCCTTCAGCGGTTGTGAAGTTCTTCACCGCATGGAAACTGAACGACGAGAAGTCTGCAATCTCACCTGCCATCTTGTCCTTGCGGTTGGCGCCAAACGAATGCGCACAGTCAGCAGATACCACAATCCTGCCTATCTTTGCCTGCAAAGCATTGTTAGGCTTAAACAGCCCCTTCTTTGCCTCCACAATCTCAAACACACGGTCATAGTCCGCCACAATACCACCTAGGTCTACAGGTGCAATCACCTTTGTCTTCTCCGTGATGGCAGCAGCCAACTTATTATAGTCCATCTCCACATTATCCTTCTGGCTATCCACCAGCACCAGCTTGCAGCCCACATGCTGAGTCACAGATGCCGTTGCCGTATACGTATATGCCGGCACTATCACCTCATCATCAGGCTGAATATCCAGCAGGTGCAGCACCATCTCCAGTGCTGCCGTTGCCGAGTTCAGACACACCGTCTTGTCCGTGTGAACGTACTCCGAAATCTCTGCTTCCAGTTTCTTTGTACGAGGACCCGTAGTGATCCAACCCGAGAGAATAGCCTCACGCACCTCTTTAGCCTCTGCCTCCGTCATATCCGGCGGAGAGAAAGGAATATTCCTAAGTTTCATGTTCATAATTCTACGACTCTATGATTTTTATTTTCAAATTTGCTTATCATTGTTCACTTCCATTATCTCGTCTGGTGATAATGGATGGTAAGCTCCATCCTTCGCCTCAAACAGTACCGTTCCACTTTCCAGGCACTTCAAACTATGCCACTGTCCTTTCTCTATATTCAGCATTACTCCTCCTGGTACCATATCAATGGTATCCGTGAGGTTGCCTTGCTCATCATAGAAATACTCCTCAAAATGCCCACGAATGCAGATACACGTCTCAGAAGAACCCTTATGCCTATGTATAGGCATCACCGTTCCTGGCTCAAGAGCATTCAACATCCGTTGTGACTGGTCATCAGCAGAATTACGCATATCCAAATTACAACGCAATCTCGGACTCTCCTTGGCCTTGGCCGTCAGCTTATCCAGTATCTTCTTATCTACAACCATTCTTAATCTCCTTTAACCCTGCCTCAATCTCTTCAAGTGCAACCGTTCCACCCAACATACGATATATGTACTGAGATGTAACACAGCCAAAGTCCATTGAACACGAGCGAGCCTCGTTTTCAAGAAACTTCCTTAATCTATCAACGATATTCATAAGGTAAGAACAATATTAATATCAACGTTCCTTCACTATCACCCAGAAGGTCTTAAAAATCAAGCCTAAATCATACCAGAAGCTATGCTTTTCCACATAATCCAAGTATAGCTTAATTTTCTCTTGCATGATGACCTCGATATAGTATTTCTCAGGATCATCTGCTTTTTCCATCAGCTCATTTTCATTTCTGAACTTGATGGATGCAGGGTCAGTGATACCAGGACGAACATCCAGCACATGCATCTGTTCTGGCGTCCAGTAATCCACATAGTGACGCACCTCTGGCCTCGGACCAACCAGACTCATATCACCAATGAATACGTTAATCAACTGGGGTAACTCATCCAGTTTGAACTTACGAATCCAATAACCAGATTTGGTTACACGAGGGTCTCTACCACCAATGGTCACAAGACTTCCCTTATCAGCCCCTACTCTCATAGAGCGAAACTTAAAAATGCGGAAGTCCTTGTTATACCTGCCAACACGTACTTGACGGTAAAACACCGGCCCTTTGCTATCCAGTTTAATCCAGATAGCAAGTATTAGAAATAGTGGGCTCAGTATAATCAAGCCCAACCCACTCGCTATTATGTCAAATAATCTTTTCATCATTGTTGTATTCTCATTGTATCAGTATAAATCCTTTGGCATTCTATAGATATCCTTTCCACTTCCTCCAGCACCAATGCCAGAATTTAAAGGCTGGTGACCACATCACTTCACTGGGATAGTGCTTCAAGAAGCGCAAATTACGCTTTACATTCTCTACACCTCGCTTCATGCGATTCTCAGAAGGCAGGTGTTTATTCCGGTCATCGTATTGTCCGAAATTACCACCTCGAAGCATTTCTGCTAACAGATAATCACCCTCTTTCTGGTTTGGCTGGCATAATAACAAAGATGTATCAATATTGAACACTCTTCGCATCACATACATCACAGTAGCAACAAACCTTTTCAACCCCAATGAGCACAATGTGTCAAATGCTTCTTTCCGTTCAGCTTCAGTACTATGTTTCAATATATAATAGTAGTCCATCAATTGCCTCAGGCCTATTCCTTCTGAAAAAACATGCCTATAAATATGAATCAGAGAAAATACCAGATTGAATGATATCGTTGGATAGCAGAAGCCAACAGTATCATCAAAAGATGTCATCTGTACCGACTTTTTTCCCTGTATCCACTTTTGCAACCTCTTATTGGCAAAAGGATTGAAGAAATAAGATGGGCGAAAATGAACTTCCACCTCAACATCATCAAAAAAGGCTACATGACAATTCACATAATCTATTACGGACACGCCAATGCTTTCGGTAAGCATTTTTCCAACGATATCATCTCTATCTGCATTCACCCAAATATCAATATCACCCGCCTGCCTCAATTCTGGCTCTGGATAGAGCCTTGCGACACCTTGTCCTTTTATGATACAATTATCGAAACCTTTCTCTTTGAACCATTCATAAAGCTCCTTTGACCGACGATCTTGATTATTATTGGTAGATACCACTATTTGCTGAATACCAATCCACTCTAACAAAAGTCTTTGTGGTGGTCTCTGTTCAGCAGGAAGTTTTTCCAAACCGACAAGTAACACCCCTACCAAAGACTGTTTCTCGGCCGTATCAAATATGGCAGCCCACACCTTGGCAGATGGTACCCTACTAAATCCGTATCTGGTACCAACAGAAATCTGTATTAGTTCAAAGAACGCTTCAGTCATCCTTGTTAAGGTTAACGTTAAGGTAAAGGTTATCTTATCCCATACAATATCTTCTTTACACAAGCAGGCGAAATAGTCATACAGAACATAGCAAAGGCGAAAAGATTAGCTGAAACATCATAGTCTAAAGCCTTGTTCATCTTTAATCTATCTCTCAGCATCTGCTTTGCTCTTTTCCACCCGTTGCGTCTATTATAGAAATCATCAATGACTCTAAAGTTCAGAACCACATCTGGAAGATTCGCAAACACACATCCATTCAAGAATCCATCATACCATAACATGGTATCCTGGTTCTTACGATATTCGGCTCTATAACCATAAGGCACCTTCTCAAAAAAAGAAGGTCTAAACATAACTGCAGGATGAGCCAAAGGATCACGATATCGGAAGAACTTCCTACACTCCTCATGCGTCAAAGGATATACCACCTTTTTACCTAGAGATTTTTCATTACTATCTATCTCATTGATGGCCCCCCCTACAACATCTACATCAGGATGGTCTTCCAAATATTTCAGCTGCAGATCAAACCTATTTGAAACAGAGATATCATCTGCATCCATGCGAGCATAATAATCACACCCATCTTCTTTTGCAACCTTTATTAAGTCATTCAGGACGCAAGCCAATCCGCGGTTCTCCTCAAACCAGACCACCCGTATCCTCAGCTGGACATCAAGCATCTTCAGATAGTCTCTCACACTATCGTTAACAGGGCCGTCCACCCCAATAAATAGCCTATAGCCGCTGTATGTCTGCATGATTATGCTCTCAACAGCTTTATGTAAAAAGTCCTCCCTGTCATTCTTATAAACAGGGAGCAGTACTCCTATTTTTTTCATAACATCAGCGTCAATGTTATCGTTAAGGTTAACGTCAAAGTTGAACGTCAACTACATATAAACCACGATGTCCCTCAAAGCATGCATCAAAACAAACTTTCTTACCATCCCTGCTCCATCTCGGATGCAGGTCGCAACGTGTATCATTATCATATTTGAAAGGAGCAAATACTTTTGCCAGTACTTTAATATCTTTACCCTCAATATCAGTATCCCTTGCAACCTTCACTTCCTGTAGTCTTGCTCTATCCGGATATGTATCAAACACAACCAGCGTATTATCTGTTGGACAATAGCTTGGATGACCGTCACCATTCAGTTCAGGCCACAAATGCGTATATTCTTGCGTTTTATCTTTCATTAAATAATAACCTGTTCCTTCGCCATGCTTATTCTCAAAAGCGATAATGTGATCATCATCCTTCCAATAGCAGTGGCTCACCATATCGTCATCGCTCAAAAGATACATGTCTGTTCCATCCACATTGCAAGTAATCAGACGTGTGTACTTCCTTGAACCATTGAACCAGCGGTACAGCACCATAAAACGCTTACCGTTAGGTGACAGCATTAAGTGATTAACCTTATGCACACTACCCTCTTCTTGCATCTCAGGCCTTGGTTGGAAGTTTGAAAAGTCCGTGTATTTAAATAGCTCTGTAACTTTTCCTGTTTCTATATCCATCTTCCATATGCATGTTTCATCTGGTAATGTCACATCTTTAGTTTTTTCAGGTAATGCAGCATACCCATATCCTGGCCGCAAATTGTGTAACCGAGAAAAGTCTAGTGACAATGCGATCTTTCCGTCTTCTGAAACAGTATATACAGGCGAGGGTAGTATACGCTCTTTTCTCGAAATAACATCTAACACTATCGAGCAGTACTTTCCATCTCTTATGTCATTATAGAGGATCTTGTTGTCAAATGAAGGTCCTAACCACTGTGCCATACATCCTTGCTGTACATTCCATGAATGAGTGGTTGCTATAATACGAAAACTATTACCATCTTGGGTATCTATCAGCATGATATCTGCCTTATCTATCGGATCTGGATCACTCCAAGTGTTATTAGCTCTCATGCAAATCATATAACGTCCGGTTTCATCCCATGGCGATTTATCATAGTAACCAAAAAAACATTCCATCCCATCATTAGGAGAGTACCTGACAATATCACCTTCAGACTTAACCTTAGGAGATAATGCATACATTACTAACTGGTATCCGCGTTTGATACATTTTTTTATTTGCGGATACTTGTTAAGCTGATAATTAATTTTCTGTTCTATGCTCATGCGCCTTCTATTATTCTCTTCATTTCTTCTTCAGAACGCACGTAACTAAAACCAAAATATTTATCACATACGCGTCTTTGTTCATTTGTTAGCTCAGGTGTATATTCAGCAAATGCCTCATATATTTCATCTTGCTCTTTATGGAAAATCGGATCACTATCAATCTTATCTGATATTGCCACATTTGCCACCCCTTTTTGATCAACGGCTTTAACGGATATTTTCTGTTTCACCAACCAATGAGGCTTATTTAAATAAGAGCAATAAGCAAGATGAGTACCAACAGAATTAGACATGGTATAATCAGCAAGCTTGATTACTGTTTTTTGCCTTGACAAAAAGAAATAATCATATCTGTGTCCAGAAGAGAATATTAGATAACCCTCATCATGCAACCGCTTCTCAATATCGGGATTAATATCACTCCAAAATAGAGAAACAATTACACTATTAAACTCTCCCCTAATACTATTTATTTTTTGTATAAGTGCCTCTAAATCAAAACTGACTTTTTCTCCAGTGCCCGAATGGCTAAAAAATACAAGAAGTGTCTTTCCTAATTTTTTCTTCTCCTCTTTAAGCCTTGATTCATCATAATAATCTGGGGCATAGTGGATATATGGCCCTATTGGTATTACCTCTTTGTTATTTATAACATCCGTTATATGTTTTTTTCTAACATCTCCAAAAGTGAGTATTTTATTTGAAAAGGTCGCCTTCTCTACATCTTGGACATATGTACCAAAGAAATACCCATGTTCTACTAATGCATTGATAAAACTTTTACTATAGCCTATATATTTACGTATACCATAACCTATTCCGAAAAAATTATTATCAGTGCATATTTCATAATAACATTTGGGCAATGGTTGTGCTATTTCTTTATAATTAAAAATATTAAGTTCCGAGCGGCGCTCAACCTCTTTCTTAAAACTGGGATAGCGCAACTGGGTAGCCTTACAATAGCACCAGCTAAGTATTTTTGATTTATAAACAAAATTCATATCACTTAATTTTAATCATTAAACAATCCATCAAGGGCATCACAGAAAGAAGAAAGCATCTTTGGAAATGTGTATTCATTTTCAAATCTCTTTCTTGAATTCATACCCAATAACTTCCAATCATAATTCTCAATGTTCTCAAAAACAGTTGCAAGTTCTTTTGCATTAAGGTTCACAAGAATACCATTACTTTCATTTACCTGTTCTGGAATTCCCGATACAGGTGTACTAATTACACCTAGCCCTGCACGCATTGCCTCCAAAATTGAAATTGGCAAACCTTCGTTACTGCTCATAAGAATATAAATATTACAACCACATAAATATTTATGAATTTCAGAATTCAACATATAACCTAAAAAAGATACATTATCCTCTAGACCATAGCTCTTTGTTTTTTCCTTCAACTCTTCCAGATCATTGCCCTCTCCAATAATCGACACATGTATTTTCTTTTTTGTTTCTTCGGAGACAAGATTTAGAGCTTCAATAATAAGGTATTGTCCTTTTCTTCTACATACAGTCCCTGTCACACAGAGATTATATTTATACTGTGTAGGGCTAGCACATTGTAATACAGGTAAATCATCTATACCATTATGGAAGGCTATAAGCGTTTTCGGATCAATATATGGATTTTCAGCCATAAAGTTTATTTTACCTATATTCGCGATGAATATATTTCTGTCTACTGTTTTTGCAATCCAGATAGATTGTTTAACAATTCTTTTTAGATACAATGTTCCCTTGAACTTTGGATAAGAATCAAGGAGCATTTTTGTGCGAAGCCCATCACTATGGTGAAATAATATTACCTTTGCATTGTCATTCTTTCTAAGTTTTAGATAATGGTATGCGCATGCTGCCTCATGAAAAACTACCACATCGGGATTTCTATTTAGAGAAAGGTATTTTATCACTAGCTTTTTTGCTTCGCGACTCTCGCGGATATGAAATCCAATTGTCAAAAGTCGGCTCTTCTTAAAGATTTTCTTTAGTTTAGACCTAAAGGATAATCCTTTAGAAAAGTCAACAGGCTTTTCTAAACTGTGTCCCAACAAAAAATCTCGAGTAAAAAGATTAAATATATAACCGCGTGACGTCATATAGTCTTTCTCTCGCAAAAATCTCTTTAAGGTACCACAAGGTCCTATTGCCCCATTTATGTATGCAGGAAATATATCGTCAATTTGTTTCATCTTCTTCTATAAGTTAATCCTTAATAACTCTCTTTAATGCTTCAAGATACGCATGTCCATATTTAGTATCGGGCTCCATATAATTAGTTTCGCCCCACTCATTCCATGATTTTAATATTATTATACGATGCTCCCTAGGCTTGTCTTTTATCAGATCTACAGCTTTTCTAACATGCTCTTCAAATAATGCTGGTGTAGAACCATAGATAATGGTTCCGGCTGTTCCGGCACGAGGCGACCTGTCGTAGTTCGGTATAATAGTAGGATAACAGAACTCGTTCTTCTCCTCTCCTGAAAACCAGTTATTTACAACATCTTTATAATGAATCTTACGGGCGGGTAGATGAAGCCTGTTCGCTATTTTCTTTCTAATGTAATATTTATAATCACCGCCAAATTTTAATTTTTCCACTCTTTCTATTTCTCTATAATTCACAGCCTGAAAGCCCATTTCTTTAATTTCCTCTATTGATCCTTCAGATCCGCTCGTAGCCACAAAATGAACACCTTTAAGACCGTAGTGGATGGCTTGTTCTTGCCAAACTTCCATAAATTCTTTGATAGCAACCGGATTATCGTATGGGTTAAAAATCAGATAAAAAGGCTTTCCATCCACGGTTATATAACGAGGATCTTTAAAAGCAGGCAAACAATAAAGAAAATGAGCAATATAGTCCTCACGTCCCGGATAAAGTTGCTCAGCAATTATTTGTTTATCTAACTTATGCCCACCTTTAACCCAAGTACCAGTAGACCATGTGTGATTTGCCCATCCTAAGCAGAACGGGTAGTCAGGTTTCCCTGATTGAAGCACTTGTTCGAATGGTGTGTTCAATAACATTTTACCATTACCCAACCAATACTGCCAATAACAGAATCCTTCAATGCCTGCATCTTTGGCCATTTCAGCCTGCAGTTCTTTGATTTCAGGATAACGCAAATCGTAGAAACCTAAATCTGCAGGAATCCTTGGCTGTTCATGTCCTCTGAAAAGGGGCTTAGCCTGAACTACATTTGTCCATTCTGTAAATCCCTTTCCCCAATACTTATCATTCTCAGGTATTGGGTGAAATTGGGGTAAATAGAGGGCAATTATTCTCACTTCCATATAACTAATGTTTTGATTTTATATTTATTTTACTACTAATCAGCTTAATAGACGAAAGGATGACTTCATTCTTCATAACACTTAACTCTATAAATGCAAAATAGAAAAAAGTAATTAACACACCTAAAAGCAAAGTATAATCTCCTATCGGATTAAAATAGTGAAGTAACAAAAGACCTGCAATAATGGGGGTTGAAATAAGTATATAGCGACCTATCATCTTGAAGGGGAAACTTACGTTAGTATATTTCTTAACAAAAAATTGAGCTAAAATAAGAACACTCAACTCACTAAACAACCACACGATAGAAGATCCTCTACTTTTTAGTATTGGAACTAAAAGCAAATTTAATGTTAAACCTGCTACAGCTCCTATAATAGAGTTAATAAAAATGCACTTATCTTTCCTTAATGGCATCAATATTTGAAAAACTAGAATTTGCTCATAACCAATTATAAATACTAATGGCATAACAATTTGCATACATGGCACAGCACCTTCGTAACCCGCTCCAGATACCCATAAAACAATCTGGTCAGCAAAAATAATACTGAAACATATTAGAGGAATTGAAAAGGCAAATAGTATCTTTATCGACTTTTCATAAAGTTCATTAAAGGCTTCATCATCACCCTCTGACACTAAAGCAGCCATACGTGGCATCATTACACTTGTAAAAGCCGTAAAAAGAGCTATTATAATAGAATGCAATTTTGTGGCAGTTGAGTAGAACCCCACTTCTACATCTCCACCCATAAAACCTAAGTAAACAGTATTGAAGGTTTTATAAAGTGATGTCAGGAAAGCATAAATACCCAATATAAAAAAAGGCTTTATAAAAGGTTTTATATTTATTTTCATTTGTGAAAATGTAATATATTGTCTTGCATGTAAACTATTAATAATAGCGTTAATTACAATAGTCAAAGTAAGTAACAAATAATAAATATTATAATCCTCTGTATCTTTTACAAAAAGAAAGACACATACTACATAGAAACACCTTACTACTATTGACCTTTTTGTGATGTAGTCAAATTTTTCAAGTCCTGTATACAGCCATTCTATAAGGAATGTATTAAAAATTAGTTTGGAAACACCAATAAACATTAAATTGGCATTCTCCTGAAATTTTGGAACAATAAAAATAGAAGCAACAAGTATAGATGCAACTATTGTAGTAGAAATCAGATTGAGTGTCAATAATGACGCAAATGTCTCTGATAACTTATTTCTATCATTTTTAGTCCTTGCAACCTCTCTGATGGCAATATATGAAATCCCCATCATGGCGAAAATGCAATAGTAATTAATAACACCATCAACAAAATTGCATATTCCGACCTTCTCAACTCCAAGCACTCTTGATATGTAAGGAAATGTAATTAAAGGAAATATGTAGTTCGCTGTGGTTAAAATGGAACTCCAAACAACATTTTTTTTGAGACTTCCCATTTTCTTTACTTTAAATTTATATGAAGATATAGGGTATTCTTATTTTGTTTTTGTATATTGAAATCGAATAGGAATACAAAATACATAAAAATGAATGCACACACAACCATATTATCTTTATAGGAATATGAAAACAGATATTGACTGCCTTGAGCACACACACACATGGCGAAATACAATAAATATAATTTTGGGAAAGATATCGCTCGTGTTCTAGTTCGTGTTAATATCATAAAAAGGGTGGAAAAAGAAAAAAATAAAAGAAAAGCCACTTCGGGACCAAAATCCAACACAAAGTCCCCTACAAAAGTTGACAAGTCATGATCACTTAATCTCATAGAAGAATATTTTAATCTTCCTTCCCAAAAATCTTTAGGTGGATTATAACCTAGAATTTTTTTAAAAAATGTAGCCGTTCTATCTCCATTTCTAGTACCTCCAGCATCTAAAGCATATTGATTAAAAACAATTGGTGCTTGCCCTGTGTAATCAGCAATACCACCTATCATACCACCATTGTCATATCTATAAGCGAATCTGCTAAAGGTCAGGGCCACAAAAGGAATACTTACGATTATTATAAAGAATACAACAGTTTTTTTTATACGATTATATGTCTTTTTATCCCAATATTTATAAAAAGTGAAAAAAGAAACAGCCATTGAAAGAAACAAAAGAACAAATTTTGTACGGCCACCTGCTGCAACAGAACTAACCATACTTATAATGAATATTAAAAGCATTAGAACAATAACAATCTTTTTCTTTTCTTTTTGTGTCAAATAATAGAAAAAAAGAAAGACTGCAGTATCTTTAAACAAGTTATGGAGTGCACTAAAAGGTCCTATTATACTTGACAATGCTCCATTACCACCCTGAGTTTTTTCTTTATATATTTCAACGCCAGCATCTTCATCTGTTAAAAGAAGTATAAGATTATCCTGTATGCTTTGGATTATTTCGGGGATAGATACTATTGTAGCTATTATGTATACTGCAAAAAAAATAGTTATAAGTCTATTACTGGGTTGTTGAATATATTCAATATTAGAACGTTCGTATAATACACATGGCCATAGAGCAATTAAGACCATCACAAATAAGTAGACAAAAGGAAAAAGAGAAAGATCGAAAAAATATTTCTCTGGAAACCAATTGCTATTATATAGTACACATGACATTAAAGACCATAAAAAATAGAGCAATATAATAAATGTACAAGGTCCAAAATATTTCGTACGTTTTCGTTGAGACCATAACAGTATACCCCATGAAAGTATATATACTATTAAACACAGATTACTATATAAATCTTTACCCATTATTTAATTCAATTATTGTTTCTTTTGACGTAAACCCTTCTACACCAAATTGACTTTCTGGTTTCTCCGGCATCATTCTTTGTTGTAAAGTCAGAATATACTATGAAAAAAGAATTGTCATCAGCCTCTATTAAAGATGTATATCCACAGGACACATCGCGTATATAGCTGCCATCTTCTTTCATAAATGGTATCATATCTAATGGTTCTGTCCATTGTTTTCCTTTTCCATCTAAATTAAAACGGATTTGTATACCGGGTCTGCCTGATGCTAATACTAAGACACCATTATTTAACATCATCAGTTTCGGTTTTACGCCATTAGGTGCAATAGCTTTGGGCTTGCTCCAAGTCTTTCCTTCATCCTCAGAAAATGACTGGTACATTGGAGTGGTTGACCCAGTTCGCATAACACACGTGAACGTACCATTTGGTAAGACCTCAAAAGAGGGCTCACTAAAACTGTTGTCACCACCATTAATTGGAAATCTCGCTTTTGGATACATTATCTTTCCAATTAAATCCCAAGAATGACCTTTATCTTTTGAGGAATAAAATGACACCCCACCATTCGTCACATCCCCTTCTTTATCAATATAGAAAGTTGGATATACTCCAGCTACCAATAAGTTATTGTCAAGTTGTTTAATATTACCCCACCAAGTAACAGGCATTAAATCATCAATGGCATACCGTAAAGAACCTGGGTCATTTAAAATCGCATGTATATTCTCCGATTTATTATCTGCTGTTCTATAATATAAAAACACACCTTGAAGTATATCTGGGAGGCTATCCATTAAGTAAAAACTTGTATTACCAACTATACCAATTGGTTGAGGAAAATTAGAAAATGATTTAATGTCTTGAGAAGCAGGGGTGTTAACTTCTAAGTATGAACCATCCTTCAAATAGACATTGTATCCAATATTCCTGGTTATATATCTTTTATCTTGATCTGTCCATTTTTCACCATTATCAATTGATATCCTAGGGGTATAACTATGCATTCCGCTTGTCCCATATGATTTATGTGAATCTGGTCTCATTTGCCATTCAACCACCAATGTTCCATCATCAGCTCTACCTATACTTGGAAACTGGAAATACCCCCAACTCTCCTCCTGTTCCGCCATTGCAACCATCACCGGCTCTGATAAATGAACCTTCGCAATAGTCTTTCTGCCACGCTTTACTAATACCGATTCTTCTTTTTGGCTCACATACCCTTCGTGTATTTTAAGATTAGTTTTTTTCTCTATCTTAATTACGGGAGTACTCGCTTTTGAACCGGTCATCTTCAATGGTGAAGCCATCCCTAGCAAAAGCGGAATAAAGCATACTAATGAAAGTAAGAAAATTGGTAATAATCGTTTCATTGCGCAAAGCCATCAATGTTTAATTTTCCCCATCACCTCATCACACTCATACAGATTATCTAACTGCATGATAATATACCCCATGCGGTCAAGGGAACTCCTAATTGGATGCTCATGTTTAGGCTTAACCTCATAGCGGGAAATACGGTCTTTGTTTCCCTCTATAAACTTCTGGCAGTGCTCGTAATTCTCGTGATTGAGGAATTGAACCATAGATATCTTAGACATCTTCCTCTCTACATCAATAGGCTTGCCCAAAGCCAAGTTTACAAGGTTTGCCAGCATATCAATACCAGTAGAAAGAGGTACCAGATCTGATGTAATGTAATCACCTCCTAAACGGCAGGCCATTTCTATAATATAAGCTTTTCCGTTCCATAGTTTTACTTCAGTATGTGAGGGACAGTTATTAGCTTTAATACAAGTCAAAGCCTTTCTAACCTGATCCTCAATCAATGCCCAATCTTCTTTACTGATTCTTGCGGGCTCTATGTGGGTATCCTCTACGAAATAGCCATTGTCTTCACCAATAACCAGTTTCTCAGTTATATTGACGATAGTGGTTTTATCATTCTGCGTTAGTGTTTCTACACTGAACTCCTTACCTCCAATAAACTGCTCAATGAGCACCTGCCCACTACGCGAATACTCTATTGCATCTTTGATAGCCTCTCGCATTTCTTCTGTATTTTCCACTTTCTTCACTCCACGGCTGGCTGAAGAATCTACAGGTTTTACTATATATGGGAAGTCTTTATAATTTTCTATACTCTTATCATCTGAAATCAAATAGAACTTGGGGGCATTGATACAGTTGTCACTAAAGAGCTTGCGCTGCAAATACTTATTAGTACAGATATTTGCAACCTCTGGCGACATGGCTGGGAGGTTTAATATCTTGCATACTTTGGCCACAACATTAACCGGGTAATCTGATGTGGTAAGAATGGCATCTACCTTCTCCTTTTTTGCGACCTCCAATACTTTTTCCGTGTCTGTGGAACTTACCACATACTTTTTCTGTGCGTATGCGAATCCTACTGCCTTTTCATCATAGTCTAAAGCAATAGACTCATGCCCCATTTCATTTACCTTCTGGATAACAGGTATCTGCATCTCGCCTGCTCCAAGTATCAATATTTTCTTCATACCTCTATTAATCTATATAGTCCAAAGAGAAACGCGTACCCATTTCCAAATCCCGATTAACTTTCTTACCTAAAACAGCGGGCAGATACTTTGGATGTAGCCCATAACCTGGACGGACTGAACGAACATTCTTTTCGTTAATAATATCACCTTCCTTCATATTCTCAGCCACATAAAGAGAACGGCATCCGGCACGGCCAGGAATCTTTGTAACATCTGTTGGATATACCACACTGCCAAGAGCTTTCTCCACATTACGTATGCTGTCAACCATTGCTCGGAACTCAGGGGCCTGCATACTGAACGCGCTGTCTGGCCCACCAATAGAACGGTCTATAATAAAGTGCTTTTCAACCATTTCAGCGCCAAGGGCTACTGCTGCTATAGGAACATCAGCACCCATCGTATGATCTGAAAGTCCAACTTTCACGCCAAAACGATTTTTCATATCAATCATAGTACGGAGATTCACGGCCTCCATTGGAGTAGGATATGCAGAGGTACATTTCAACACGGTAATATCCTCCACACCTTCTTCACGTATGGTTTTGAGGGCAAGGTTTATGTCCTCTTCCATCGCCATACCTGTGGAGATTATAATTGGTTTGTGTTTGCTGGCAATATACTTAATAAGCGGTATGTCAACAATCTCCGGAGATGCAATCTTATAGATAGGATTACCCAAATCTTCAAGAAAATCAACTGCAGTCTTATCAAATGGAGTAGAGAAACAGATTAACCCCTCTTCTTTTGCCACATGAAAAATCTCCTCATGCCATTCCCACGGAGTGTATGCCTGCTGATATAGCTGATAAGCGGTCATTCCTTCCCATAGGCCAGGTCCGCATTGGAAATCTGTCGAATCACAGTTTAGGGTAAGTGTATCGGCAGTGTATGTCTGGATTTTTATTGCATCAGCCCCAGTTTTTTTTGCCTCACGAATAGTCTGAATTGCAATATCCTTATGCTGATTGTGATTAGCCGACATTTCGGCTACAATTAATGTCTTACTCATCTATTATTTTTATGAATTATTATCAATTTTATGACCAGAGAAAATTGTTTTCCCTTCGGCTAGTTTCAAAATTCGCTCCAATGATAACTTTGCTAATTCTTTATCAGCATGGGGCAACAGGGTATTCACCCTTATTGTGGGGATATATGAATCACCCGTAAAAATCATATTTCCAAGAATCATAGTTAGGCAGCTTGGATTATGCCCCGGCGTTTCATGTATTATCAGTACTGGTTCATTGTCTATCAAACAGAACTCTTCCCCTTCATGTACTAATACAACATTTCCACCTTCGTAAACGATTGGCATTTCATGATACCTAGACATGTTTAATTTGGCTGAAGCCAAAGCCTGCTTCCCATATTCGTTTGTATACACTTTACAATCTGGGAACTGTTCTAACAAGGACAATATACCATAAATATGGTCAAAATGAGTATGGGTTAGAAAAACGCCCTCTATAGTCAAACCCTGCTCCACACAGAATGCCATAACAGGCTCTATATCTCCAATATCAACCAACCATGCCCTATCCACACCTTCTCGGTAAAGGATATAAGTCTTAGAGGTAAATATACTATTTACAATTTCCTTTACTCGGAGCACTCTTATACTAAAAATTACTATTGAATAATACCATTAACAACATATTCATTCTGGCAAGTTATGCTACAAACTTTATCTGAAAGCCAAAAGACGACCATTTTATTTATAAGCTTTCATTGCTTTTAATGAATAGCCCAACTAATATCACTTTACCTTAATAATACAGCCTCCCCAAGAGAAACCCACGCCAAATCCAGCAAGTAATACATTGCCATGGAGGCGGCCTTCTTTTTGAGCTTCGCACAAGGCTATTGGTATGGTGGAAGACACTGTATTTCCGACCTTTTCAAGATAAACATAAAACTTTTCCTTATCAATCATTATCAGTTTACGAAGGAAATTAATCATATATTTATTTGCTTGATGGAAAACAAACAAGTCAACATCGTCTTTGTTTAGCCCATTTTTGGATATCACATCACTAATCATAGAAGGTACAGCCTGAACGGTAAAGTCAAATATTGCCTTGCCATCCATGTAAAGATTGTCGCTTGAATGAGGATTTCCATTCTCATCAAAAGTAACGTCATTTTTTTTCTCTTTATCGCGCGAGGCACCTGTCTTTACGATAAGACCTTCTGCACCACCGCCATTCGTTCCCAAGACGAATTCACCTATCTCTGCAAATCCTTCTGTTGAGACAAGAGTAGCAGAAGCACCGTCGCCAAAGATGGTTTTGTTTCCTTTGTCGCGTGGATGGAGATACTTATTGTAAGTTTCAGCCGTAAGCAAAAGAATATTTTTAGCTATACCTCCAGCCACAAGACCTTTTGCAACAGCTAACCCATATTCATAACCAGAACAGCCTAAATTGAAATCAAACGCTCCGCAAGATGTTGGTATCCTCAACTTGTCTTGAATTATGCAAGCAGTACTTGGTAAGAAATAATCTGGACTTTGCGTACAAAACAAAACAAAATCTATAGATTCGCGAGAGATATTGTTATCTACAAATAATTTCTCTGCTGCTTTAATAGCCATGTCTCCAGCTGTTTCGTTCTCCGCTGATAAATGACGTTCAGATACGCCCACCTTCCCAGCAATCTTTTCAACTGTCCATTCCGGAAACTCTTTAATTAATTCTTCGTTTGTTACAACCCTATCAGGAAGGTAGTATGCAATTGCTTTTATATATGCCATTTCTATTATAACTATATTGATAATCAGCTCAATTTACCCCCACCCGATATCTTAACATCAGAACCTGTCATCCAAGTAGATGCATCTGAAAGCATATACACTGCTAGATTTGCGATGTCATCAGGTCTGCCATATCGTTTTAATGGGTATTTACTTTCATCCTCTTTCAACTGTTCTTCACTGACTCCACTCTCAGTCACGAAATCTGTCCATACCATTGCCGGACTTATACAATTGACTCTTATTTGGCGTGGAGCCAATTCAAGCGACAAACAATTAGCATAGGAAATAAGCGCTCCTTTAGAGGCACTATACACTGAATTGCCAAAACTTGGCGACCATGATGCAATGGATGCAATAAACACAATTGACGCCGCCTTCTTCACTTTTCTTTGTTGCAACAGACTACTTTGCAGTAATATAGGAGCCTTAAAGTTTATTTCCATTACTGTGTCTACATCATGCGCCAACAATTGTTTGGCTGGTATACGCTGTCCGACGCCTGCACAATGCGCAATACCATCTAAAGGAGGCAGTATGGAGACCATTTCCTTCACCTCTTCGAAATTAGTTAGGTCACATATGAATTGTCGATGGTTTTCACCTTGCAACAATTCAAATGTTTCGTTAAGCCGTTGACTGTTTCTTCCAACGATAAGTACAGTTGCCCCCATTTGCGAGCACGCAACAGCCACGCCTCGTCCTATACCGGACGAGGCCCCTGTTACGAATATGGTCTTACCCTCAAGAGAAAAAGGATTTGCAATAATCATGTTTATGAATGTGCAAAATTATACAATTCCTGAATAGTATTCATAGCCTTCATCTGTTCTGCTGGAACCTTTTTGCCATAAAACTGTTCTATCATATTCATTGTTGCCAAAGCGTGGAGTGATGACCATTCTTCAAGATCTCTGAACCTTGTTTCAGGTTTCAGATCTTCAATATCCGTCTCATCGAATACATCGTAAAAATTCTTAATAAATTCTTCCATATTTTTAAACATTTATTGGTTTATAGATCTTTGTTTCTGATAAATCACAAGCAATAGTACCCCATGAAAGGCCAACGCCATAAGCACTCATTATAACCTTCTTAAATTTTGATGTATCAACACCACTACCTTGATAGCATAAGTCAGAAAGTACTAATGGAACTGTAGTTGGGCCAGTATTACCATAATTCATAATATTAATAGGTGCTTTATCTGGGTTTATCTTAAGACGCTTCCTCATATAGCTAAGAGTGAACTTTGTTGCTTGATGCAATGCATAAAAATCGACCTCATCTTTGTCCCATTTCTTATATTCAAGCATGGTTTTTATACTATCTTGTCCACAATGAACTATAAAATTGAACACTTTATCACCATCCATATTCAGATTTTCAAGAGTACGAACATTACCTGCATCGTCGGCAAATTCTTTGCGAGTTTCCTCAGTTGATGGCATTCTAAATCCTCCTGCTGGTACAATCACGGTTTTATATTCGTCTCCGTTAGAACAAATATGAAAACTTATCTGCTTACCTTCGCATCTGGTTAAGAAAGTTGCCGAACCGCAATCTCCGAAAACCATTCTATGTGTTCGATCACGTTTATTCACCATCTTAGTTGTTGTATCGCCAGCGAGTAACAGGACGTTATTACAAGCGCCAGAACTAATCATAGTTGCGGCTTGAAACACGCCATTGATATAACCAGAGCAACCAAAAGAGGTATCAAAGCAAACCGTATCTTGTGAAAGTCCCAACCTACCCTGAAGAATGATAGATGTTGCAGGTGCAATATGATCAAAAGTTTGGGACACAAAAACCAGCCCCTCTATAGATGCTCTATCAATGCCCTCTTTTTCGAAAAGGAGTTGAGCAGCCTCATAACATTCATCACTTGCGGTCTCATTTTCGGCTGCCACATGAATGCGTTCAACTCCCGTAGCATTTTTTATCACTTTCACTTTGTCTTCACCAAACAATTCGTTCAATGAATCCATCTCAAGTATGTCCTTAGGAACATAGGTGGCAATTGCTTTTATTGTCACATTATTTAATGTACATAACATATCTTCGCTTTTAAATTAAAGTGTAACCTCCATCAATCTTCAACTCCGCTCCTGTAACCCAACAAGAAGCGTCAGAAAGAAAGTAGATGATAGCATATGCAACATCTGAAGGTTCTCCAAATCGTTTCAGTGGGAAATATTGTTGCTTTGCCTCAAGCTCTTCTTCTGTTAAAACGCCATTAAAAATATTAGTTCTAACTATACCAGGACAAACACTATTTACCCTAATTCGACTACGAGACAAATCGAGTGCTGCTCCCTTGGCAAAACCAGAAATAGCACCTTTAGAAGCCGCATACATTGACTCTCCATAATGCACGCAATAATTGCCAGATAGTGAGGATGTAAAAACTATCGAAGCTCCTTTTTTAAATCTGTTCTTTTTTGCAAGTAATTGGGTGAGAAGGATTGGTGATATTGTATTTGTGTTCAGAATATTGTTCAAATCCTGAGCTTGCAAATGCTTGACCATAACCACTTTGGTTATTCCAGCATTATTCGACAATCCATCCAAAGCAGGCACTTCGTCAACTAGACGCACAATATCATCGTAACTAGTCATATCAGCGACAATGCTGATATGACCGTTACCCTGTAATTGATTGAATGTCTCTTCAAGCCTTTCTTTGTTACGACCTGTCACTATCAGTCGAGCACCCATTTTTGAACACTCAATTGCTGTACTGCGGCCTATGCCTGAAGATGCACCTGTTACTAGAATTGTCTTTCCTTCTAATGAATAAGGATTGATCATTATTTAGTTAAGACTAAGTTATACAATTCTTCAACTGTATTGACGGAACGCAAGTCGGCACCAGTAATGCTCTTGTTGAAATTTTCATCAACCATAGCAATAATTGACAATGCGCACAGTGATCCCCATTCATCAAGGGTCTTGTACTCTGTAGCTGAAGAAATCATATCTTCAGGTGTCTCTTCTAATTCAGCGGCAAATGCCTTTACAAATTCATCTAATGTCATAATCTAAAAATTTAAATGTTATTGATTTATTTATTCCTTTACAATTGAAAAATCATATACTTTACCATCGTATGTGGGACAATGTAGGATGCTCGTCACTAAAGACTCTGGGGTCATACGCTTTACTATCTTTTGTAGCGTATCGTCTGTACCGCACTCATAAAACTCCGTCACTCCTGCCTTCACCATATTAAACGTAATATCAGTCCATAAAACAGGATAGGTCATCAACTTTATCTGATTCTCCAAAATCTCTTTTGGGTCTGTATGAGGCAGACCATCAGCATCCTGATATATTGGGATTTGAGGTGTCCTAAAATTCAGTTTTTTTAATTCCTCTCCTAGTATTGCGCCCTCTTCAGCAGAGTTAGGTGAATGACCTACGCCCTTCATTGGTAGAACCAGCGCACGTTTGGCCCCCATTTCCTTCAATATTTTGCAGGCTTTTTTTATGCTTGTCCTTGCTCCTGTAACTACCAACTGACCAGGACCATTATAATTTGCAATATAAAGTTTTTCTCCATCCTCATCGCCCACTTTTTTAAGCACATCTTTTACTTGTTCATCGGGAATTCCAATTACTGCACCCATAGCGCTGGGATGTTTCTCAAATGCCTCGTAGAACACCTGACCACGTTTCTTGATAAAGGGTAGTGTCTCTTCAAAAGACAAAGCGCCAGATACGACTAAAGCGGCATATTCACCTAGTGAATGACCTGCTACACAGTCTGGTTTCACATCGTCTTGAGACATCGCTGCTGCAACTTCATATATAAAAATTGCCGGCTGTGTATAGCGGGTATCCATTAATAATTCCTCTGATGCACTAAACAACGTGTCAGAGAAACGCTCACCTAAAATATCATTAGCCAGCTCAAAAATGGCTTTAGCCTTAGGAAAGTTCTCATAGAGTTCTTTCCCCATGTGCTCTTTCTGGCAACCTTGGCCAGGAAATAAAAACGCTCTCATTCTTTATTATCTTTTTTGATTTTCTTAACGAACCTAACATATTCACCCAAAGTAGCATCCTTATGGGGTTCAAAATCTTCCTTTGTGTAGACAGGACATAAATGGTATTCCACATCTATTCCATCTTGAGGTATTATTTTTTTTCCATCAAACTTAACCCCCAGGAACAAATCGAGATAGTAAGCATCTTTATTATTAGATTGTACTGAACCACACAATTTTTTTATGCCAAGAACATAAAACAACATATATGTTATCTCCTTAAACAACCCAAAACCTTCTCCCAAAAGTTTGGGGTTCATATATATTCCATGTTCATACATTTCATTTTCACGATCTTGAAGAGCCAGTACCAAAACGCCTACTGGTATATCCTTCTTATATATTATCCAATACCACCTATCGTTTTTGTCTTCTAGAGTTTTAATGTAGTTAAAGTGTTCCTCCTCTGTTGCCTGTTTTGCGCTGTACATCCACTTGCGCACATTGTCATCATTACGCCACTTCAATACCATCCGCTTTTCATCATCATTCATCATGATGAAATTCTTAAACTGGTAGTCGTGACTCTGATAAATCTTATGTTTATCAATTTCTATCATATTAAATTGTCTTTATAATGATTTAAAAAGATTCACATATCGCGTGGGAATAACCTCCGCATTCATCTTCAAACGCTCAATGTGAGGCAAGCTCTCTATTGCTCTAAGGAGTTTTTCTTCTGTGGTGTTCTGAAGATAATCTAACGTTGCATAGTGCCCCGTTTCTTTAATTCTATAATAGTATTTCTCCTGATTATCTACATAGTAACCTACAATCATAGGTAATCCCCTGCTCTGACCTTCTAAGCATACAGTACTGGCCGCAAAAAGACCAAAAGCAGAATTATCAAACAATTCCGCCATTTGCTCTGCACTTAGATTTCGTAAAACCTCAACTCTTATTCTACATTCGTCTGAAAGGTAAACTTTATCACCAAGAATTACTTTAATATTATAGTTCAAATTGAGTTGCAATAGCAAACTAACTATCAATTCTGTAATGTGATAAGGATCTGCTCCGCCAAAATTCACCACTATATCATTATTTCGTTGATGATTCCAATCAACCGGACGGCGGAAAGGTTTTCTCAGCATCGCCCAATCAACACCAAGGCATAGCCTGGTATAAGATTCAATATCAAAATCAGAAGGGACGCCATTCCCATGACTCAAAAGCACATCACAAACATAATGAATGCCGTGTGGGTCATCTATACATACAAGTTTGCAGCCCTTATCCTTTATTGCTCGCTGATAATCGGTCGTGTAGAAATAATTATCCAAAACTACAATCTCATCACCATGAAGCAGACTCAGGAAATCATCCAGTTTCGTTTCTTCACTTAGCGACTGGTAGTCGCAGACCTTAGACATTTCTTCCTTCTGATAATCAGAAGGGTTAGCCGTAAAAAAGGTCACATCGAAGTCATCCTTCAACATATCAGCCAAAGCCAGGGTACGGATAAAATGTCCGTACCCTATGTTTTGACCTGCATCTGCACGAAAATATATTTTCCGTTTCAATTAAATACTAGTTTAACCGTTTAAAACCAGTTTGACAAACTGGACCTTCGAGAGCCTTCATCACATCTTCGCCATCTTCAAAATTGCGAATGCGTGCAAAAATAGGATCGAGAGCATCAAAATATGCATCGATTACATCAGGTGTATGGGCAATACAAACATACATGCTATTTCCAGCCAAGAAACCTTTCTTCAACATCTCTTGGGTAATAAAAGTTTTATATGCAAGATTGTTATCGCTAACAAAACTATAGCCTGCTGCTGCTGGAATGCCCCATTCTTGAATGTTCAAATCATATTTATCAGCAAGTGCCTGCCAACGGCGTAAATTTTCCTTGCCAATTTCTGTAATAATTTCCCAAGATTTAATTCGCTCCATTACACCCATTGCAGCTAACGCAGCAGTCGGTCCAATGCGCTCAGTCCAGAAAGTGGAGCTAATCCAAGAGCCCTGTGCAGCTTCCATAATATCTTTTCTGCCTAGGACTGCACAGATGGCATAACCATTACCCATTGTCTTACTGTAGATAGTCATATCAGGTATTACCCCATACTTATGGAACAGTCCTCCAAATGTTTCACGGAAGCCACTCGAACATTCGTCAAATATCAATAAAATGCCCCGTTCAGTGCAGAGATTGCGAATTTTCTCTAAATACCCTTCTTCGGGCCCAAAATTGCGGCAAACTTCCATTTTAACTGCTGCAAGGTCTGGATTCTTATTAACTATATCCAGCAATTCGTCAAAATCATTGTAGTGAAAAGGTATTGATGTGCCTCGAAGTGCGCGAGGAACGCCACCAGTTGGTATACCAGGAAGCAAGTGCCCAGCCAGGGCATCACTCTCACCAAGGTTCACAGATACATACCAATCATGCCAACCATGATATCCACAAATAGCAATCTTATCTTTGCCTGTGAAAGCACGTGCGATACGCACACAAACAGAGTTGGCCTCACCGCCGCCACGAGTATAACGTACACCTCCAGCCCAGGGCTCCATTGAGAGAAGTTTTTCAGCTAAATAAACTTCTTCAGGGCAGTTAAAAGTAGTCAAGTTACCATCACGAACAACTTTCATAACTGCCTCATCTACCTCATCATTTGCATAGCCAAGGGTGTTGGTACCAACGCCCATAAGAGAACAATCGTAATAGTGATTACCATCCAGGTCCCATACCTCACAGCCTTTTGATTTGCTAAAATAAGAAGGCCAATTTTCAGGCAAAAACATTTCTGGTCTTTTTGACAGAAGCATAGTTCCGCCAGGAATCATTGTTTTAGCTTTTTTATAAAGCTCTTGTCCTTTTCCCATAATTACTTAATTTTTGAATCATTATTAATTGATTTTACATATCCTTCGTTGCGCTCATATTTGCTATTAATCGCATAAACTTCTTTATGCTTTTGAATGTATTCTACGTACGTCCTCCAACTCTGCCCTATTCCATTTTCAGAAATAACCTTTTTCAATAATTCAAAATCTTCCGGAGTATCGAGTGTTATACGAATATCACCATAATTACCATATGGATTATCAAATTTATGAGTTTTAAACAATGTTCCTCCATCAGCTGTTCCATTCTTCCAGATATATGGGGTAACGTGTTCACGCTCAGACTTAAGGTCAGCTTCGTTATAAGCTTTTTCCAATGCAGAAAATTTCATCACCTCTGTATCAAGCCCATCTGGGAACATCATAGGATTAGTAATAACATAATCGTACTCGGGATTTTGAAGAGCAAAATTTACTACCATATCAATTACTTCTGGATCAATCAACGGGCAATCACTAGTGAAGCGGAGTACATAATCTGGCTTTTCAGGTGCTGCTGTTCCATAAAAACGAGAGAGCACATCATCTACAGACCCTTGAAAAAAACCGACACCCACTTTGTTTGCCACATCAATAATGTACTTTGAACCTTCCTCTTCAGTCGTTGCAATCTTCAACTTGTCTATCGTCTTCGCTTGTAGAATCCTTCTTAAATGAATTTCAAGTAAAGTCATGCCATTTACCTCTTTCAAAATCTTTGCAGGTAAACGCGTTGAGCCATATCTGGCTTGTGTTATAGCTAAAATTTTCATATTATTTCCAATTTACAGGATTTAATAACTCTTTTTCTTTAATGTCTAATGATTTTATGAAGTCTATTTCGTTATTAGAAATATTGAAAGAAGCCACTTTTAAGTTTGCTTCTAATTGAGTATTATTGTCAACACCTATCAATGCCCCTTTTACATCTTTATTGGCAATCACATAACCCAAAGCAATTTGTTCTATGGTAAGGACCTTCTCTTTGCAATACTTGTGAAGTGAATCAAGGTAACCTTTCAACGGCTTCAATTTCTCTGGCAACGTATTGATATCTTTGAAAAATAATCCTTGAAGAAAAGCAGAACGTGTATGTATTTCTACTCCGCTATCAGTCAGAAGAGACATATAAGGTTCAAATTGTCTATCAAAAATGTTGTAAGGAAATTGCAGAATATCAAACTTAACATCATGGTCAAGCAAAAACTGCAATTGATTTACATTATAGAGCGAAAAACCTATTTTCTCTATTTTGCCTTCATTCTTCAAGGCCATCATTTCATCAAATTGTTCAGGTTTCTCTTGATAATATTCAAAGTGGTGAACCAGGTAGCCATATAGAGAATCAACACAAAGGTTATTTATGGATTTTTCAAATGTTGTTCGGACATCTTCACCGCATCTTGGGTATTTTGAAACTATATTGAAAGAGGTCTTTGTCTCTTTTAAACATTTGCCAAGCACCATTTCACTTTCACCATAACCTGAAGAAGTATCTAGTGTCGTTATCCCTGATTTCTTGGCAGTTTTCAAAATTTTACAAACCTCCTCTTGGGTTACTTGCCCCGAGGTATTATTGATGCCGTAATTGACACCAAATTGAACTGTACCTAGAACTAATTTGCTCATTATGCCATGAATTCTTTAACCTTTGCTATAATCCAATCCTGCTCCTCATCTGTCAAGGTCGGGAACATAGGCAGCGCAAGGCACTTGGTGTAGTAGTCTTCTGCTACCGGCATATCGCCTTCCTTCCAGCCAAACTGTTTGTAATAAGGCATGGTGTGGGCAGGGATATAGAGCACTTGAGAGTATACGTTATTCGCACGAAGGAAATCATACAAGCCTTTACGCTTTGCAGGATCTACCTGAATGATATAGAGGTGGAATGCATGAACCAATCCTTCTGCACGGAAAGGAGTTTTCACAGCAGTTCCCTTGAAAGCCTCATCATACTTCTTGGCGATCTCGTTTCTACGCTCAATGCTCCAATCAAGACGCTTCAACTGGCTAATACCCAGAGCGGCCTGCATCTCGGTGATACGGTAGTTGTAACCAAGTTCCTGCATCTCATAATACCAACCACCATCGTTCTTTTTTAAGAGAGCGGGATCTTTGGTGATACCGTGGGTACGGAAGAGGGCTACTTTATCATACAGATCTTTACGGTTTGTAGTGACTGCACCACCCTCACCCGTTGCAATGTGTTTAACGGGATGGAAGGAGAATACAGTCAGGTCAGCATATTTGCAGTTACCAATCATTTGCTTCTCTCCCTTGCTGTCAATGAAGCTACCACCAGGTGCATGACAAGCATCCACCACAATGGCAAAGCCGTACTCATCAGCTAGCTTGCGCAATTTCTCCTCATCAATAGGATAACCGGCAAAGTCAACAGGAACAACAGCCTTGTAAGTGCCTTTCGGTGATGCTTTGAGAATTTGCTCCAGTTTATTCAAGTCCATCAAGAAGGTCTTGGGTTCAATGTCGCAGAAAACAACCTCTGCACCCTGATAGCGGAATCCGTTAGCAGAAGCCACAAAAGTTATCGGAGTCGTGATAATCTTGTCACCAGGCTTAATATCAAGAGCCATCGCACACAGATGGAGAGCAGCAGTACCGTTGCTCACCATGCAGGCATATTTGCAACCAAGGTACTCAGCGAACGTCTTTTCAAACTCGCCTATACAAGGGCCTTGGGTCATATAATCGGACTTCAAAGCTTCTACCACAGCCAGCACATCCTCATCTGTGATGTGTTGATGTCCGTAGGGAATTGGTTTGGTAATCATAGTTATGCCTCCAATTATTTCACTTCAAAACCAGGAATTACTTGTGCAAACTTTTCACGAAGTGTCTCAACGGTATCCCAATCTTTATTGTTATCTGAAGCGAAGTAGAATCCTTGTTCAACGAATTTTGCGTTATAGTGTTTCAAATAATCCTCTGTCGTCCAACAGAACGAAACAGAAGGCAGAATTGCATAATATTTTCCAATATCAATAGTGGATAACGAGTCAGTTGCAGTTATCATTTCCTCGTGGAGTTTCTCACCGGGACGGATACCGACTTCTTTCATTGGAAGATTCGGTGCAATAGCTTTGGCAACATCTGTAATCTTGTATGAGGGAATCTTGGGAATAAAAATTTCTCCTCCCAGATGATGGCCAAGAGCCCACATCACGAGATCAACACCCTCCTGAAGAGAAATATTGAAACGGGTCATGCGCATATCGGTGATAGGCAATTCCTTTGCACCCTCATCACGAAGCTTTATAAAGAAAGGAATCACGGAACCGCGAGATCCCATTACATTACCATAACGTACAACTGAGAAACGAATGTCCTTTGAGCCCTTAATATTGTTGGCAGCTGTGAAGAGTTTGTCACTAGTCAGCTTGGTTGCACCATAAAGGTTGATAGGAGCACAAGCCTTATCAGTACTTAATGCCACCACATCTTTTACGCCACATGCGAGTGCTGCATTGATAACATTGACTGCACCATCTATATTTGTCTTAATACACTCGCGAGGGTTATACTCAGCGGTATCTACCTGTTTGATGGCTGCTGCATGAATGATAACATCCACTCCTTCGCAAGCCATTTTCAGACGTTCTCCATCGCGAACATCT
>JAEEGJ010005144.1_pt1 | contig 42043 bp, 38 predicted proteins | sample 8958761 | NCBI WGS metagenome assembly JAEEGJ01 (sample SAMN16246546, study PRJNA631951) | gut metagenome | biome: gut microbiome; feature: rumen; material: RS-attached | host: Bos | place: Iran: Karaj | collected 2018-10 | reverse complement strand
CAGCAATGGTAAAGGACCTTCGCGAGCAGTCTGGCGCAGGTATGATGGATTGTAAAAAGGCACTCGCTGAGTGCGATGGTGATATGGATGCAGCTTTCGAGCTCCTTCGTAAGAACGGTGCAGCAAAGGCTGAAAAGAAGGCATCTCGTATCGCAGCAGAGGGTATCTGCAAGGTTGTTGTAGAAGGCAACACAGCAGTTGTTCTCGAAGTAAACTCTGAAACAGATTTCGTTGCTAAGAACGAAAAGTTCCAGACATATGTTGAGAAGGTTGCAAAGCAGATTCTCAACTCAAATGTTAACTCTATCGATGAGCTTTTAACACAGCCATGGGCTGAGGACTCATCAAAGACAGTTAACGATATTCACGTAGAAATGGTTGCTACAATCGGTGAGAAGCTTTCTCTTAGAAGATTCGAGAAGGTTACAACTGACGGTTTCGTAGTATCATACACACACGGTGGTGGTCGTATCGGCGTTATCGTTGAGATGGCTGGCGAAGCATCTGACGCAGCTAAGGAAGCAGCTACAAATCTTGCTATGCAGATTGCAGCTCTTAATCCAAAGTATGTTAGTCGTGATGAAGTTTCAGTTGACTACATCGCTCACGAGAAGGAAATCCTTCTTGCTCAGATTATGAACGATCCTAAAGAGTCACAGAAGCCTGAAAAGGTTATCAACGGCATGATTGAAGGTCGTGTATCTAAAGAGCTTAAAGAAATCTGCTTACTTGACCAGGTATATGTCAAGGCAGAGGATGGCAAGCAGAACGTTGCTAAGTACTTAGAGCAGGTATCTAAGGAAACAGGCTCTACACTTTCAGTTAAGAAGTTCGTACGTTTCGAGACTGGTGAAGGTCTTGAAAAGAAGAACGAAGACTTTGCAGCTGAGGTTGCAGCTCAGATGAATGCGTAAGCAGCATCATATTTTTTGAAGTAAGCTGTAATTAAATAAAATGAATTTTTAGACAGTCGCTTAGGCGGCTGTCTTTTTTGCGTGAAAAAAATTTTTTTGATATTGGAAAAAAATATTATTTTTTATTGAATAGTAGATGTACGAGTACAGGAATAAAATACTAAATAGTAATCAGATTATAAGGAGGACGAAACAATGGGAAAAAGACGTAAAAAAAATTCGAATGATGAAATGACAAATTCAAAGAAGGAATACGATAGACTTCGTCAAGTATTAATTGGAGTATTAGATACTAAAAGTGCAAAAAATTTTATTAATAATTTGTTTTATAATAATATTGCTGAATTAGCTGGTTATACTTATTATTATTTCGGTGAGATAAAAGAAAAGGATTCAAATGCTTTTATTGATACTGCGAAGAAGAAAAAAACAGATGCATTAAAATTCATAAAAGAAATGATTGATTTAATGAACAGGAGCATTGAAATTATAAGATATTACGATTTTCTAGAAAAAGTCTATAAAGATGTTTCTAAATATTGGGATAACAATAAAGATGCCACGACAGAGAAGCTTCTGAATGAGTGTAAAAAATATTTAAATGTAACAAAAGAAATTAATGAAGAACACAAGATTGAAAAAGAACATTGGTATTTTGAATTCAGTAAATTATTAAAAGAAAAAGTATTACAAGTTGACCGTTTCTTGTACAAAAATGTGACTAAGGATTTGATTAAGGATTTAGATAAAGCAAAGGATAATCTTGTTGCAAAATTAGGTGACAATATAGATGAAAAAAATCAAAAATTTGTTGATTCAGCTAATGAGCTTATTAATAATACTACTCAATTCGAGAAACATGAAGATTTTATTGAGTATAGTAAGAAGGCAGAAATATTAAAAAAAGTTATTGTTGCTGTTGAGAAGAGACTAGAAGAAAATAATAGTAATATTAAATCAAGTAAAAAAAATAATGAACAAAAGACAGCTGAAGGTGAAAGTATATTTGATAATAGTAATATGTTTGATGCAAAAGGCCAATCTTTGGATGATAAAAACTTTAAAGGAAAAAGTGTCGTAGAAGAAAATTATGATTTAAATGGTCCTTCTACATCTTCCAATAATATCAGCGTAGCGAAGGGAGATGATTTATCAAACAGTTCCTTCAATAATCAAATTGAACCAGAGGTCGAGTTGAATTGTGTTGCTAACAATAATTATAGGTTAAATGAGGGTTCATATAATGTTTCTATAGCTCCTAGAATGAAAACTTTTTTTGTTGGCTTTCCAAACGGCGAATTCAAAGCTTTTTTGTTAAAGCCATTTTATGGATACACACCAGCAGTAAATTTCGAAGGAATAGAAGCCGTGGTTAGGGATGATGTTTTAGCATCTTCAGGCGGTAAATGGAAGGCAAGGCCAAATACTATGGCTGCAATAGACCCATATGGTAGACTGTCAATACTTCTGAACAGCTCAAATGCTATTTCAGTACAGGGCTCGGATTTACAATTTGATAACATTTATAATGCTACTGATAATAATCATGAAAATATAACTATGATTCCTAGAAAAGAGTTGCGACCTCAGCCTATCCAACAAAATACTCTTGCTCAAAATGGATAGTGGACTTCCATTTTTAAGACAGTTGCTTAGGCGGCTGTCTTTTTTGCGTTTTATAAAAATTTTTAATGAATTGGAAAAAAAGAATATTTTTTATTGAATAGTAGATGTACGAGTACAAGATGATTATATAAATATTGAATGGATTATACGGAGGGATAAATCATGAATGATAAATATCTTGATGAAATAACAAATATACTTTATGACTACTATGAAACATATAATTCATGTTTAGAGGCGATTCATAGTGGAAAACAAAAACGAGAATTGTTAAACAATCATATTATCAAAATAAAAAATTAAGAGTTTAAAAGTTTTGAATAGATAATTGCGAAAAACAACTCATTTAATATTAAGTTTGGAGGAGATAAAAGATGCCAAATGTGATAAAAAAAGATGGTGATATTATAGATATACAGAATATGCTAAATAACATAGATAAAGCTATAGAGGCTGAAAATGTGCTACTACAAGTAAAGAGTGATAGACTAATATCATCCGAATATAAGACATTGCGTGACGTATATTATAATATATATAAAGCTAGAAAGATTAATTATAGTTATTATTTGTACTTTCCTTTAGAAGATTCTCATATAGAAAAAAGAAGAGAGTTTCTTGAAAATTTCAAAGAAAAGCTATTAAAAAAAATACATCAAGGTATTACAGGGATACATAGAAGTGAATTAGAAAAGTTTTATAAGGAATTAGATGCATTAAAGTCGTTACCATATTGTTTAAAAAATATAGAAGTTGTTAATAGTAGGCTTAAATTGTTTCAGAATAGGTGTACATTCTCTAATAAATCAGGATTATCAAATTTAAATAGACCTCTTTTGGGGATGTTTTCGATTGATTACACAAAGGATGATTACCCAAAGAAGTGCTCTTTTATTATACCCTTGGGTTCAGCTAAAGAGAGTGATATAAATGAAAAAGGGGAATTTAAACATGATGAGATAAGAATTATAATAGATGAGCAGGAGTACAAAGACTTAAAAAATAAATGTAACTCCAAAGAAATTTATTATCTTGATACAAATACAGTAAAACTATCTGATGGAAGATACTACATAGGTAAGACAGATATTCCAAGCTTTACTCCGATAATATCTGATGACTTTTTAGAAGAATTTCATTTGGATCAAGTTACTAGTTTTAAGTTAGATTATTTAAATAAAGTACAAAAAGAATTGTTGCAAGTTGTGCGAGATACATTTAATAAAGTTGGTTTTAAATTTTGGATTAATTTCTTTAAAGATACAAAAAAAGAAAGTAAATACATTAATGCTATGAAAAGGGGGAATAACAATGGAACAGGTTTAAGAAAACAGAGCTTCGTAGGTAAAAGAAAAAGAAAATTTGATAATTTTGTAAACTCAGATTCTAATACGAAAGTAAATGATTTTTTAAATAAAGCTGATGGAGATGGAAGGAATTTTTACACTACGCAGCTAGGATATAAACCTATAAATATTGCGGGGGCATCTGATAATATTTTGCATCAAGGATTAAGTTCAAGTATACAGAGCTTCGTAGGTAAAAGAAAAAGAAAATTTGATAATTTTGCAAACTCAGATTCTGATACGATATTAAATGGTGACATGAAAATGCATGAACCTATAAATATTGCGGGGGCATCTGAAAAAAATATTAATCAAAGATCAAAACGGATAAAAAAAACTAAGTATTAAGATGATATATTATAATGAGCGCATACCTTACAGACAAAAGTAAGACGCCTGAATACAATAAAGAAAGTAGAAATGGTCAGATAGTAGTATTAGAAGGTTGCAGAGCAGATTCTTACATCAGATGTAAAGACAATCGACGAAATTCTTGCTCAGATTATGAACGATCCTAAAGAATCTCAGGAGCCTGAAAAGGTTATCAACGGCATGATTGAAGGTCGTGTATCTAAAGAGCTTAAAGAAATCTGCTTACTTGATCAGGTATATGTCAAGGCAGAGAATGGCAAGCAGAACGTTGCTAAGTACTTAGAGCAGGTATCTAAGGAAACAGGTTCTACACTTTCAGTTAAGAAGTTCGTACGTTTCGAGACTGGTGAAGGTCTTGAAAAGAAGAACGAAGACTTTGCAGTTGAGGTTGCAGCTCAGATGAATGCGTAAGCAGCATCATATTTTTCGAAGTAAGCTGTAATTATATAAAATGTATTTTTAGACAGTCGCTTAGGCGGCTGTCTTTTTTGCGTGAAAAAAATTTTTAGAAAATTGGAAAAAAATATTATTTTTTATTGAATAGTATATGTACGAGTACAGGAACTGAAAATATTTATAATGATATAAGGAGGATAAATTAAAATGGGATTAACTTTAAAGAAAGAATATATTCTTGCTAGATTAAAAATGTATCTTTATTCTAAAGATTATAATTTAAAAAACGAGAGTGCTGAATCAATCTTAGAAAATAATAGGGAAACTCAACTTTATAAAGATTTTTCGGAGGAATTTGATATTATGAAGAACAATAAGGTTGATATTAATCCTTTGATTAATGAAATAAGTAATTTCAATTTACGATTAAAAGATCATTATTTAAATAAGCCAACGTTTGACGTAATACTTGAGAGTTTAAATGATATTCATAGCACAATCGCAACTCTTTCAGAGTCGACTATTAAGGATGAATTGATTATTAACAATTTTAAGGAGAATATTAGGAATAGTAATTATATTTATCCATTAATATCAAAAAATGATTTATTAATGAAACTACGAGAGCAAATGCGAAATATAATTAGAAAGTTAGGTGAAAGAAAGGCTGAAAGAAAACCATATTTCAAAGATTTAAAAGAATCTGATAAAAAAGTTGAAGAACAATTAAATAATAGTTTTGATAGTTATAAAACTTTATATAAACAAGTGCTTAAAGACTTATTCGATTTAGATAGTAATAATAGGCGTGATATAGGACGTGCTATTTATGAAATAAACTATTTAAATGAAATAAGACATATAGCAAGCGCTACTGTTAGTGTGACTGAAGATGAAAAACGGTTGGAAAAGGATGATTTTTTGCCTCTAAACGCTGATGATTCGAATATAAATGATGAAAGAAAAAAAGCTCGTATTACTTATTTAAATAAGTTTAGGATAAGAGATAATTTTAACAATGATATTTTAAAATTATACATTAATTATAATAAAAATAAGATAAAATTAGAGGCCGCTAATCTTAACGCAGTATTTACTAATAATATATTAGAGAAAAAGATTGGTCAGACAATGAGTGAAGACCAAATTAGTATATTGAAGAATAATATTGAAGAGCTTGTTAAAGAAAATATTAATGCAATACCGAAACAACAAGGTGTACACAATACTTCTAATGGAGACAATGGTTTTAAATATCAAGATCCTAAAAATCGTATACCAATACGGGAAATGCCTAGAGGTCAAAGAATATTTGGACAAATAAGAAGTAATTTAGAGGGATAATAGAAATATGACTTTCTGCTGGCAGAAAAAGGAATTGCCAGCAGAAATCTGGCTTTGCCAGACTACTTTTCCATTTCATGAAAAAGTAGGTCTAGTACGATTCCCGTTTTTCTGATGAAAAACAGGAATCTATATAATTCGGTGGGGTATTTATAGAAGAATCTTAGTCTGGGAAGTATAATAATGCTGTTAAAAATGCGCAGAGCTTTAAAAAGAATAGAGGCATAAAACAAGGTAAAAATAAACCATAGAAATAAGACAGTCACTTATGCGGCTGTCTTTTTGTATTACGGGCGTGCCATCAATCCATGGTGAAAGTGCATAAGAGACCTTTCTAGGGAGAGGGTGACTGAGTGGATGGAAAATATTTTGATGATTTGGAAAAAAATAGTATTTTTTATTGAATAGTATATGTACGAGTACAAGATGATTAGATAAATATTGAATGGATTATACGGAGGGATAAATCATGAATGATAAATATCTTGATGAAATAAAAAAAATACTTGATGACTACTATGAAATATATATTTCATATTTAGAGGCGATTCGTAGAGGAAACCAAAAACGAGAATCATTAAATAATCGTATTCAAAATTTGAATACAAGCATGTCTAATTATTTTATGCAGCCTCATGAACAGTTGGATTTACAATCTAAACAAGTGAAAAATGTTTTGGAATCATTGCTTACTTTGCAAAATACACATGATAAATTATTACGTAATGACACTATCTATATGAATAGGATTAATGAATATTCAAATATTCAAAACTCGTTAAATACACTGAAAAATACTCTTAATAATGAGGTAGAAAAAGAACGAAACAAGTTTGACGCTGATGTTATTAGAAAAATAAGTGTTTTTAATAATGCTTTAGGTCGAAAGATTGCAGAGCCCCGTATTTGGGTAAACCGAATGCAAAATAAATGGAATAATCTTTTTATAAATACACAGGAGCAAATTTCAGAAATTGAAAATGATGATGTTCGCGAAACGATGCAACGTTTAATGCAAGTACAAGAAATACAAGAAGAATTACGCAAAATTTCTAGAATTATTGTTGGGCAAAATGTAGCTGAAGCAAGAATAAATTTGCGAAGTCAACTAAGACAGTTAGAAGATGAATTAGAACCTCGTATTAATGATTTGTATTTAGTAAGTTATGAGCTTCGAGATGCAATACGTAACCTAGAAGATATTAGAACTTCACAGCCAAAACTTAGAAAAATTGATTTTAACATGCGAAAATTAACAAAATTAAAAGATGAAACAAAGCAAAATATAAGTGAACTCAAAAAGATTATAAGCGAGTTAAAAGGCCTTACATCAGGTCGACACGAAAATACGAACAGAGATAATAATTATAAAAAACCGCCAGAACCACCTGCATCGGCAGCTTTAGCTGTAAATCAAAATGCATTTGATTATTCAAAGAAAACAAATACATACAAAAGAAAAAGGGATATGCAGGAATCAAATAATTCTGGTTATAATCAAAATAAAAAAATTAAGAGTTTAAAAGCTTAATAGATAAAAAAGTTATAAGCAAATATACGAAAGGAGAATCAGAATAGTGGGAAAGCATAATAAGTACGATTCAGATGAAGTACCTTTGGGGCTATTATACAATAAAGCAAAAGAGGGACAATCAGTTTCAAAAACTAAAGTTAAGAATAAAGCTAAGTCTAAATCTAAGAATAAAAAATCAGATTCATTTATTATAAGAAAAACACCGGCAAGCATACGTAATACATTAAAAATTATAAAAACAGGGTTGCTAAAAAAGCTTGATAATACATCACCTGAGATGTTTGATATATTAAATGGTTTGTATGATGTATATGACCTGCATGATAGTTCGTATGAGGGGGCTGACAAAAGGAGCTTCAGCGAAATAATATCGGATGAACGTTTATTTCAGAGGATTCAATCACAGATATATAACGCTGATTATTCAGAGGATAGTGATGGTATTCCTATACTATCTGGAAATTTGCCAGATATGTTCAATGAAATTGATGAAGACAGTTTTTTGGACGGTAATGAATTGAATTATTTGTTAGAGAAAAAAGAAAATTTAGATTTTGATTATAATGATTTGATAAAAAAGATTGTTAAGATTAAGAGTGATATTGCAAAACGAACTAATAATATTAAGCAAATGCTGAACATAGTACCGGAACATGAAATATTTTATGAAGCTTTTAAAAATATTCAGAATACAAGGGATGACATATGTGATTTTCATTATTATTTATTATGTAAGCGTAATGATTTTAATAATGCTAAAAGTAAAAAAAAGATGTTTCGTTTATATAATGATGTAATGAATTACAAATTGGATTTATCAGACTTAAATGATAACTTAAATGTAAAGTTTGATAATTTCAAAGAAGCATCTTTAAGTAATAAGCAATATGCAGAGGTATTATGTGATATAGAAGAAAAGCGCGATGAAATAGCAAGAATTGATAGAATTGATTTGTTCAAAAAAATATACCAATTTGAGGATGCAACTCCAAGATTAGATTATGTATTAGCAGATTATAATAGGCGCTTTAATAAGCTGAATGATGAAAAGAAGGCAGAATACCTAATTAGCGGTAACAATTTAACGCTCATTAATCGAGTGCAAGAAACGATGAAAGATACAAACTACAATCTTTCTAATCAAAAAAAAGAATTGCTTAAGGAATTGGGGCGACTAGTTGAAAAAAGAGAAGAAATAATTGATTCAGTATCTGACATTAATAGTAAAAATATAATGAAATTAATGGGTGAATATCAAGATTTAAAAGAGAAAAGTCGAATGTATGAATTCATCAAAAGCATTCAAACGAAACTAGGAGCGCAATTGGTGAAAAAAATTGAAAAACTTACCAAGGTAAAGAGCAATATTGAGAGGAGAATGAAGCAAAGTAATAATAGTAGTTATTCTTCAGATTGTTTTGAAAAAAAACCGAAGATAAAAAATCCTCCTCCAATTGGACCACGTAGCTATTTGCACTCTTATATTTAATCGAGGCATACTCAAATGGGGGGATTAATTTTTAAAAAATGATAATTGAGAAATGGACACAATAACTGGCATTAACAGAAAGAGAAAAATATATCGCTGAGCGGTTTACCACTTTATATTGGTACTTCAATGTGCTAAAATTATAACTGACTATAAAAGGGGAGGGCTTTTACAGTGGGTTATAATGAGGGAGTAGAAAGGCAGCGAGCCAAGCGCAAACGCGTGGCTCGCATGAAGCGATTTATTATTACTACAATCGCTGTGTTTATGCTTGTAACACTTTGTGTTATGACGTTTTTGGTATTTGAGGTTGTTTCGCTTCAACGACAGGTTGATGTTCTTTCAGCCAAAGCTTCTGTATCTACCGACGTAGCAGAGTCTGTCGAGATGGTAGATGACACATATCTAGATACGGTCTATCAGGTAGATGATACTGAAAATCTACTTGAGGAAGGCGAGATTCCTCTTGTGTATCTTACTTTTGATGATGGTCCTAGTGACAACACTGACAGAATCCTTGATATTTTAGACGACTATAATGTCAAGGCTACTTTCTTTGTTGTTGGCAAAGACATCGAGACTTATGGGGATCAATATCGCAGAATTGTTGACGAGGGGCATTCTATAGGTATGCATTCCTTCAGTCACAAATATTCCGAGATATATGGGTCTAGCGATGCTTTTGTTTCCGATTATCAAAAGATACATCAATTGATTTTTGACACCACCGGTGTAGATTCCAAATTATATCGTTTCCCAGGCGGAAGCAGCAATTCATTATGCAACACTAGCATGTCAGTTTTTGTCGACTATTTGAATTCTCAAAATGTCAAATATTACGATTGGAATGTGGACGTGGGAGATGCCACTCCGGCAGCGTTTAGTAGTGCTGAAATTGTTGATAATGTAATGAGAAATGTGGTAAAATACAAGACGTCTGTAATACTGATGCACGATGCTTCAAACAAAGATGCAACAGTAGAAGCATTGCCTGAATTAATCGAGGCGCTTCAACAGAACGGGGCTATGATATTGCCAATCACAGATGATACTACGGTTATTCATCACACTTGTGTGGTTCAATAATAAATATGTTATGGAGGAATTGTAATGGGCTTTTTTAAAGATTTCAAAGAGGATTTTAACGACGCGGTGAATGGGCTAGTACCGGGCGGGGAAGAAACAGCTTCAGAAGAGGTTATGGTTAACACCCTCGACGGAGATATCGATGTCGAGTCCGAGCTTAACAAGCTTGATGGTCTTCTTGAACAGGTTTCCAAAAAAGTTGAGACTCCAGCTGACACAGTTGAAGAGTCTGCTCCTGTAGAAGAGGAGCCAAAGGAGGAGAAAAAGTCTTTCTTCTCAGATGCTAAAAAAGAAGCAAAGAGGGAGGCGCCTAAAATGGATGTTATGGGAAATTCGGCTGAGAGAACAGCAGCTGCAGATGAGAATGCTGTTATCACAGGTGGTATGAAGGTTACTGGTAATATCGAATCTGTAGGCTCTATTGAGGTACAGGGAGAGCTTATCGGTGATGTGTCTTGTAATGGCAAGCTTGTTGTTACAGGCAAGGTTAATGGAAACACTTCTTCGGCAGAATTCTTTGCAGATGCTGCCAAGATTGAAGGTGAGGTTGTTACATCCGGCACAGCCAAGGTTGGAGTTGGCTCAGTTATCATCGGCAACATCACAGCTACATCAGCTGTTATTGCAGGTGCCGTAAAGGGCGATATCGATGTCAACGGACCAGTTGTTGTTGATACATCAGCTGTTGTCATGGGCAACATCAAGTCTCGTTCAGTACAGATCAACAATGGTGCTGTTATCGAAGGCTTCTGCTCACAGAGCTACTCTGATGTTGATGTTAACAGTGTTTTTGCTGTTTAGTGCTCGTGTGGATGACAAATAATAAAAAGGATAATTATTACCAATGAAAAGAGTCTTACTTAAGCTTAGTGGAGAAGCGCTTTCTGGGGATAAGGGGTTCGGTTTTGACGAAGCAACCTGCATGATGGTTGCAAAGCAAGTCAAGCAGCTTGTAGATGATGGCGTTCAGGTTGGTGTTGTAATTGGTGGTGGTAATTTTTGGAGAGGTCGCTCTTCAGAAAATATCGACAGAACCAAGGCAGACCAAATTGGTATGCTTGCAACAGTTATGAACTGCATCTATGTTTCAGAGATTTTCAGAGCTGCTGGCATGATGACTCAGGTTCTTACACCATTTGAGTGTGGCAATTTTTCAAAGCTTTATTCCAAGGATAGAGCCAACAAATATTTTGCCAAAAACATGGTTGTATTCTTTGCAGGCGGCACAGGACACCCATATTTCTCAACAGATACTGCTACTGTTTTACGTGCAGTTGAAATTGATGCAGATGTTATCTTGCTTGCCAAGTCTATCGATGGGGTATACGATAGCGATCCTGGCAAGAATCCTAACGCAAAGCGTTACGACGAAGTTAGCATCCAAGAAGTGCTAGACAAAAAGCTTCAGGTAGTTGATCTTACAGCTTCAATTATTGCTATGGAGCAAAAGATGCCTATGTATGTATTTTCTCTCAACGAAGAGAATTCAATAGTAAAGGCTATCTCAGGAAAATTTAATGGTACAGTTGTTACTGTATAAGGAGGATTAATGGACAATATACTTTCAGTTTACGAAGAGAAAATGACAAAAAGTTACAACAATCTTGAAAGCGAATTAACAACAATTCGTGCTGGTAGAGCTAATCCTCATATCCTTGACAAGATTACTGTTGATTATTATGGTGCACCTACTCCATTACAGCAGGTTGCAAACATCTCTGTTCCAGAGCCAAGACTTATTCAAATCCAGCCTTGGGAGCCAGCATTGGTCAAAGAAATCGAAAAGGCAATCAACCTTTCCGAAATTGGAATCAATCCAACCAACGATGGCAAGCTTGTACGCTTGGTATTCCCTGAGCTTACAGAGGAGCGCCGTAAGGAAATCGCCAAAGAAGTTAAAAAGCACGGCGAGGATGCAAAGGTTGCAATCAGAAACATCCGTAGAGATGCCATTGATGCAATCAAAAAGCATTCAAAGGACGAGGGCGTTTCTGAGGATGAGATTAAGGATTTTGAAGATAAGTGCCAAAAGATGACAGATAAATTCATCGCAGAGGTAGATAAGGCTGTTGAAGCTAAAACAAAAGAGATTCTTACAGTTTAGAATATTTGATCTTTTTTACGGGGCACGCAAGTGCCCTGTTTTACTATTTTTTAGGATTCGGAGGCGTTATGAACGTACCAGAACATATAGCTATAATTCTCGATGGAAATGGTAGATGGGCAAAATCCAAGGGTATGCCTAGGACTTACGGTCACACCGTTGGAGCCAAAAACGTTGAAACAATCTGTAGAGCTGCCAACGAGCTCGGTGTTAAATACGTTACTATGTACGCATTTTCAACTGAAAACTGGTCTAGACCAGCCGATGAGGTCAAGGCTTTGATGAAGCTTCTTGGCGAATACATCAAAACCTGCATGAGAACTGCTAAAAAAGACAATCTTAGAGTTAGATTCATTGGTGATTTATCAAAGCTCGATGACAAGCTCAAAGCAAGCATCAAAGAGCTTACAGAGTATTCATCACAGTTTACAGGCTTAACACTTACTATAGCAATCAACTATGGCAGTCGTGACGAGATGACTAGAGCCGTCAGACAAATTGCTTCGGATATTAAATCAGACAAGCTTGCTGTTGAAGACATTAACGAAGAGCTTTTCTCTGGTTATTTAGATACAAAGGATATTCCTGATCCAGATTTTATGATTAGAACCTCTGGTGAGCAGCGATTATCCAACTACTTATTGTGGCAACTAGCCTATGCGGAATTTTATTTCACACCAGTACCTTGGCCAGAATTCACACCTGATGAGTTGAAAAAGGCCATTGAGGAATACGACAAGCGCAATCGTCGTTTTGGTGGAATTTAGAAAGGGAGATTTTTATGTTTATTACTAGATTAATTAGCGGAATAGTGCTTGTAGCGCTTGCACTTGTGTTTATAATTACAGGCGGAGATTTACTCCTTGGAGTTATGCTTGTCTTATCCCTCATTGGAATGTACGAGCTATATCGCATCTTCAAGGTTGAAAGGTCACTGCCGGGTATATTTGGTTATCTTGCAGCTATAGCATACTATCTTGATCTTAGATTCAAATTTACTGGAGATAGCACTGTTATCTTTATTGCATTCTTAATTTTGATGCTGGTAGTGTTTGTTTTTGGCTATCCCAAATTTCATACACACCAAATCATGGCAACCTTCTTTGGTCTGTTCTATGTGGCTATAATGCTTTCATTCTTGTACCAAACGAGAATGCTTCACCAAGGTCAATTTGTTGTATGGCTTATTTTCCTTTGCTCATGGGGATGTGATACCTGTGCGTATTGTGTCGGAGTATTGTTTGGTAAACACAAGATGTCACCAATCCTTTCGCCTAAGAAGTCTATCGAAGGAGCAGTAGGCGGAGTTGTTGGCGCTTGCCTTCTTACAGCTTTATATGTTTTTGCTATTTCAAAGGCCTTCGGAGTGCAAGATCTTAAGATGCTTCCACTTGTGTTCATTGCGGGAATAGGGGCGCTTATTTCTATGGTGGGGGATTTGGCAGCTTCGGCTATCAAGCGCAACTTCGAAATCAAGGATTACGGCAAGTTGATTCCAGGTCACGGTGGCGTACTAGATCGCTTTGATAGTATAATAATTACAGCTCCAATTATTTATTATTTGGCTAGCTATTTTTCTATATAAACTTTAGGAGATGATTCAAATGTCACAAAAGATTGCAATACTAGGTTCTACAGGTTCTATCGGAACTCAAACTTTGGACATTGTTTCTCAGAACCCAGAGGATTTACAGGTTGTGGCCATGTCTTGTGGCAGCAACTTGGATTTGTTCGAAACTCAAATCAGAAAGTACAAGCCAAGCCTTGTTTCTGTTGGCACAGAGGATTTAGCCAAAGACCTCAAGACTAGGCTTTCAGATATAGATATCCAAATCCAATACGGTATGGATGGTCTTATTGCCGTTGCAACATCTGCAGATGCAGACACTGTAGTTACAGCAATAGTTGGAATGGTTGGTGTTCAGCCCACTATTGCAGCTATTAAAGCAGGCAAAAACATTGCCCTTGCCAACAAGGAGACTTTGGTTACAGCAGGCCATATCATCATGCCTCTAGCCAAGGAAAAGGGTGTCTCAATCCTTCCTGTTGACAGCGAGCACAGTGCGATTTTCCAATCCTTAAACGGTGAAAGACAAAACCAAATTTCAAAGATTTTGCTTACAGCTTCAGGTGGGCCGTTCAGAGGTCGTTCCTATGAGGAGCTTGAGAACGTCACAATAGAGGATGCCTTAAAACATCCTAATTGGTCTATGGGAGCCAAAATCACAATAGATTCTGCAACCATGATTAACAAAGGTTTAGAGGTAATGGAAGCCAAGTGGTTGTTTGGAGTTAATCTCAATCAAATAGAGGTGGTCGTTCACCCACAGAGCGTTCTCCACTCAGCCGTAGAATTTATGGATGGTGCTATAATCGGTCAGATGGGTACACCAGATATGCGACTTCCAATTCTTTACGCATTGTTTTATCCAAATCGCAAGACTCTATACGCAGAGCCTTTAGATTTGTTTAAGGTCGGTACACTTACATTTGAAAAGCCTGATTTAGCAACCTTCTATGGGCTTTCATTGGCATATGATGCAATGGATGCAGGTGGAAATGTTCCAACAGTTTTCAATGCTGCTAACGAGCGAGCTGTTGCAAAGTTCTTACATAACAAAATCAAGTTCCTTGAGATTCCGGAAATAGTTTCAGAAGCTATGATGAATGTTGATTTCATCTCAAATCCAACAATCGAGCAGGTGCTTGAAACAGAACAGATAACTTATGATTTTATTGAGAGTAGGTGGCAGTAATGAAAATCGTTATCGCTATATTAATTTTTAGCTTTATTATTATTTTTCACGAGCTTGGACATTTCCTTTTTGCCAAGAAGTTTAATGTCAAGGTTAATGAATTCACACTCGGCCTTGGTCCGACACTTCTTTCTTGGGGTAAAGGTGAGACCAAGTATTGCTTGAAGCTTCTTCCATTTGGTGGTTCTTGTATGATGGAGGGAGAGGATTCTGAGAGCACTAGCGAAAGAGCCTTCAACAAAAAGCCTTTGTGGCAGAGGGCGATAATCGTTTTTGCGGGTCCATTTTTCAATTTTATACTTGCTTATGTTGTTTCAGTTATTCTTGTGGCGGCAGTAGGCGTTGATAAGCCTGTTGTTACTGAAGTGATGGACGGATATCCAGCCAAGGAGGCAGGGCTTCAGGCTGGAGATACAATCGTAGCTTTAAATAGCTATAACGTACACTTTTACAACGAGCTAAGCATTTATAATTTCTTGCACAACAAGCCTAATCCTATAAAGGTTAAATACCTTAGAGACGGCAAGGAGCATACAACCACATTAATACCAAAGTTTGACGAGCAATCTCAAAGATTGATGTTTGGTATCACGAATAATGGTGCGATGGAAAAGGTTGGACCGTTAGAAACACTTGCCTATGGCGGCTATGAAATCAAACAGCAGATTTATGTTGCCCTTCAAGGCGTCAAAATGCTTTTGACCAAGCAAATTCCTATGACAGATGTTTCAGGTCCTGTTGGCTTGGTTTCATCAATATCTACGGTTTATGATAAATCTGCAGAAATAGGAATTGGCACAATCGCAACAAGCATGCTTTCGATGTTGGTGCTTATTTCAGCCAACCTTGGCGTGATGAATCTTCTTCCAATCCCAGCACTTGACGGTGGAAGGTTAGTTATATATCTCATCGAAGCTATTAGACGCAAAAAGATGAAGCCTGAAATTGAAAATGGAATCAATCTGGTGGGCTTCGGACTTTTGATGCTATTGATGCTTGTTGTCATGTACAACGATATCACCAAATTAATATAAACTTCATTTTGATGAATTCTAGAGGTTATATGAACACTAAAAAAGTAAGAATCGGCAATAAAACAATAGGTGGTGGCAACCCAATTCTCATCCAATCTATGTGTAATACAAAGACTCAGGATGTGGAAGCCACAGTCAATCAAATAAAAGAACTCGAAGCGGCGGGCTGCGACATTATCCGTGTGGCGGTGCCTACAATGGAGGCGGCCAAGGCTATCGCAGAAATCAAAAAGCAAATCAACATACCTCTTGTGGCAGACATTCATTTTGATTACAGATTGGCTATTGCTGCAATTGAAAATGGAGCAGACAAGATTCGTATCAATCCAGGCAATATTGGTAGCGTTGATAGAATCAAAGCAGTTGTTGATGCTGCTAAAGCAAAGAATATTCCAATCCGCGTTGGTGTTAACTCTGGTTCCCTTGAAAAGGATTTAGTTGAAAAATACGGTGGCGTTACAGCTGAAGGATTGGTTGAATCTGCTCTTGATAAAGTTCGAATCATCGAGGATTTAGGCTATGACAATCTTGTTATCAGCATCAAATCTTCAGATGTTATGATGTGTGTCAAAGCTCATGAGCTTATTGCCGATAAGACGGATCATCCTTTACACGTAGGTATCACCGAGGCAGGTACTCTTACAGCAGGCAACATTAAAAGTGCTTGCGGACTTTCACTGATTTTATCCCAGGGGATTGGCGATACAATCAGAGTCTCCCTTACAGGTGCGCCTATTGAAGAAATCAAATCGGCAAAGCTGATACTTCGTACACTTGGCCTTAGAAAGGGTGGAATAGAAGTAGTTAGCTGTCCGACCTGTGGACGTACACAGATAGATTTAATTGGTTTGGCCAACCAGGTGGAAGCAATGGTTACCGAGTTCGACGACTTAAATATCAAGGTTGCTGTTATGGGCTGCGTAGTAAACGGACCAGGTGAAGCCAAAGAGGCTGATATCGGAGTGGCTGGTGGTGTTGGTGAAGGTTTGCTTATCAAGCACGGCGAAATTGTACGCAAACTTCCTGAAGATCAACTTCTTGCTGCACTACGAGAAGAACTTAATAATTTTAGGCTTCAAGCTAGCAGATAACATAGGCAAAGCATTCTTCGCTAGGCTATGTAAGCTTGAGGTCGTGATGGAGAATGATTTATGGACGAGATGGGATTCTTTGAAGTTTTCCCTAATATGAATACAGAGAAAGATCTTATAACTGCCCTTAGTGACGCCACAGTTACTAAGGTTAGTACAGGTCGCACAAAAGATGATATTCGTATATACGTTACATTCAATACGCTAATTCCTAAAAGACGTATCTGGCACTTGGAAAAGTCGATTAAGAAACAATTCTTTCCAAACAACGGAGTCACAATCAGTATTTTAGAGGACTTTGATTTATCAAGCCAGTACACACCTTCAAATCTTTTAAGTTCATATAACGACAGCATATTAGAAGAGTTAGAAGACAAGAGCGCTCTTCTTTTTAACATATACAAAAAGGCTGATTTAGACATCTCAGAGGATAATCGTCTCAAAATAACAATAGAGGATACGGTTATTGGACATGAGAAGGAGCACGAGCTATACGAAATGCTGGCAAGCATTTTATGTCATAGATGCCATCTGAATTTATCAATTGACTTTGAATACAAAGAGCCTGTCAAAAGTAAATATCTTGAGAATGCTAAGCTTGAAATTGAAAACAGAATAGCGGCAATCAATTCGCGCACTTTCAATGTAGAGTCCAAAGACGAAAAGCCTGTTAAAACCGAGGACAAGAAGGCGAAAGCTAAAAAGGACAACCAGCCTGTCGAAGAAAAGAAATACATTAGACCTCTTACAAAGTCAGACGACCCTGATGTTATCTACGGCAACGAGATTCTTGAAAATGCAACCACTATGGAAGAAATCAACGGAGAACTTCTAGGGCCAATAGTTGTTCGCGGTTTGGTTTCTGATCTTGAATTTAGAGAGACGCGAAAAGGTGGCTATTTCGGCACTGGTGTAATTACCGACTTTACGGATTCTATCTCTATCAAACTGTTCTTTTCTGATGCCGATCAAGGTCGTGAGCTTGAAAAGGTTTTCAAAAACGGAGAGTTTTATAAAATCGCAGGAAAGCTAGATGAAGATTTATATTCAAAAGAGCTTACGGTAGGTAGAATTACATCCATTCAAAAAATAAGAGACTTTAGAGTGACGCGGCAAGATACTGCCGTTGATAAGCGTGTTGAATTGCACTGCCACACCAAGATGTCCGAATTTGACGGAGTTTCCGAAATCACATCAATCATTTCGCGTGCCAAATCCTGGGGGCATAAGGCTCTTGCTATAACAGACCACGGTGTGGTTCAGGCATTTTGTGATGCAGATCACATGCGAGATTTAGGAGATTTCAAAGTCATCTACGGCTGTGAGATTTATCTTGTGGATGACACCAAAACTGCTGTCACGAATGACAAGGGGCAATCATTAAATGATGAATATGTTGTATTTGATATAGAAACCACAGGCTTCAATCCAAAGACTTGCAAGATTATTGAGATTGGTGCTGTGAAGGTTGTAAATGGGGAGGTTGTTGATAGATTCTCTGAGTTTATCAATCCTAAGGTGCCTATTCCATATCGTATAACCGAAGTGACATCTATCACAGATGATATGGTTATTAATGCGCCTACAATTGATGAGATTCTTCCTCGTTTTATGGATTTTTGCAAGGGGGCAGTTCTTGTTGCACACAATGCAGGCTTTGATACATCCTTTATAAAGCACAATTGCAAGCAGTTAGGTCTCGAATATAACTATACACATGTGGATACAATAGAGGTGGCGAGGTATCTTCATCCAAACATGGCAAGGTTTAATCTTGATGCTGTTTGTAAAGCAGAAGGCGTTGTAAACGAACATCATCACCGCGCGGTTGCAGATGCCGAGGTCACAGCCAAGATATTCGTCAAATTCATTGATAAGCTTGCAAATGAGGGCATTACAAATCTTACTCAGCTCAACGACAAGGCAAAGCCAGGGCAGGAGCAGATCAAAAAGATGAGAGCAAATCACTGTATAGTGCTAGCCAAGAATGATTTGGGACGCATCAACCTTTATAGGCTTGTATCTGAATCTCATCTTAATTACTACTCTAGATACCCACGTGTTCCAAAGACTTTACTTCAGGAATGCCGAGAGGGATTAATTATTGGTAGTGCCTGCGAGGCTGGTGAGCTTTATCAAGCTATCATCTCACATAGAGATGATTCTGAAATAGCACGAATTACCAACTTTTATGATTATTTGGAGATTCAACCTGTTGGAAACAACGAGTTTATGTTGAGATCTCCTAAGTTCGAAGATATCAATACGATTTCAGATTTACAGAATATTAATAAACAGATTGTTGCGCTTGGAGAAGAGTTCAACAAGCCTGTTGTTGCTACCTGTGATGTTCATTTCCTTGACCCAGAGGATGAGGTTTATCGTCGAATAATCATGGCAAACAAAGGTTTTGACGATGCAGATCAGCAAGCGCCTTTATATCTTCATTCGACAGATGAAATGCTTGAGGAATTTGCATATCTTGGACTGGCAAAAGCCCATGAGGTTGTAGTCGACAACACAAATATGATTGCAGATATGTGTGAGTACATTCATCCGGTACGTCCGGACAAGTGCCCACCTGTCATTGAAAATTCCGAGGAGGATTTGCGTCGTATATGCGAAACCAAAGCTCACGAGGTCTATGGACCAGAGCTTCCGCAGATAGTTGCAGAACGACTTGAACGAGAGCTTAATTCTATCATCGGTAATGGATATTCCGTTATGTACATTATTGCACAAAAGCTAGTTTGGAAATCCAACGAGGATGGTTATTTGGTTGGTTCACGTGGTTCTGTTGGATCATCTTTTGCTGCGACAATGGCAGGTATCACTGAGGTTAACCCTTTGCCGCCGCATTATAGATGCCCTAACTGTTACTATGTTGATTTTGATGGACCAGAGGTTACCGAGATTGTCAATCAGGGATTGTCGGGGGTGGATATGCCTGATAAGGTTTGTCCTAAATGCGGCAAGCCATTGGTAAAGGATGGTTTTGATATACCATTTGAAACCTTCCTTGGATTCAAGGGTGATAAGGAGCCTGATATCGATCTTAATTTCTCTAATGAGTATCAATCCAAGGCTCACAAATACACCGAGGTTATCTTCGGTGAAGGCCAGACCTTTAAGGCTGGTACAGTTTCCACTTTGGCAGACAAAAACGCCGAAACCTACGTGTTCAAATATTACGCAAATCGCGATGTGAGAAAGCGTCGTTCCGAATACGCTAGACTAGCAAAAGGGGTGGAAGGAGTTAAATCTACCACAGGCCAGCATCCCGGTGGTGTTGTAGTTCTTCCTAATGGCGAGGACATTTATTCCTTCACACCTGTTCAGCATCCTGCCAACAAGGATACCGATATTGTCACAACACATTTCGATTACCATAAGATTGATGCCAACCTTCTAAAGCTTGATATCTTGGGACATTTGGATCCTACTATGATTAAGCGTCTAGAGGATTTGACTGGAATAGATGCAACAACAATTCCCTTTGACGACAAGGCTGTTATGTCATTATTCCAAAGTACAGATGCTCTGGGAATCAAACCAGAGGACATCATGGGGACGCCACTTGGCACCCTTGGAATTCCAGAGTTCGGTACCGATTTTGCCATGCAGATGCTTGTTGAGGCCAAGCCAAAGTATTTTACCGACTTGGTTCGAATAGCAGGTCTTGCCCATGGTACAGATGTATGGCTAGGTAATGCACAAGATCTTATCCTAAACGGTGTTGCAACCATCACAGAGGCTATTTGTACTCGTGATGATATCATGGTTTACTTGATTCACATGGGACTTGATCCAGCGGAGTCATTTACAATCATGGAGCGAGTTCGTAAAGGCGTAGTAGCAAAGGGTAAGTGTGATGAGTGGCCAACCTACAGACAGCACATGCAAGAGCATGGTGTGCCTGATTGGTACATCGGTTCCTGTGAAAAGATTAAGTATATGTTCCCGAAGGCTCATGCTGCGGCCTATGTTATGATGGCTTGGCGAGTTGCCTACTGCAAGATTAATTATCCTCTTGCTTATTATGCTGCATTCTTCTCAATTCGCGCAGGCGGTTTCGATTATGAGAAGTGTTGTCAAGGAAAATCAAAGTGTGAGCAAGAGATTAAAAATATCAAAGCTATGGATAATCCATCTGCTACAGACAAGGATGCACTTATTGCGCTTCGTCTTGTTCAGGAAATGTATGCCCGTGGATTTGAATTTTTACCTATGGACCTATACCAATCTGACGCAAGATACTTTAAAATAGTAGATGGGAAGCTTCTTCCTCCATTCAATGTTATTTCGGGAATGGGTGACAAGGCTGCGGAGCAGCTTGCAATAGCGGCATCTCAAGGCAAGTTCTTGTCTCAGGATGAAATCCGTGACCGCGGCAAGGTTTCGCAAACTATTCTTGATAAGATGATTGAACTTGGAATTGTTTCTGATTTGCCAAAATCTAATCAGCTTTCATTATTTGATTTCTTTTAACTTAGCGTAATTTGGGGAGGGCTAGTGATGAAGGTAATACGTAGAATCATTATTTTGATAGTGTTTTTAGGTATTGTTGGTGGTTTGGGCTATTACAAGTATATAAATACTGTAACCCATTACAACGAAGACTTGGTTAACGGAAATACGATAGGAAATCTGTATGGTAATGGGCTATTTTGCGAAACAGAGGGAGTTGTATATTTTGCTAATCCAAACGATTCTGACCGATTATACAAGATGAATCCAGATGAAAGTGATATAGAATATATTGCCAATGATTCTGTTTATTATCTTAACGCCGACAAATACTATTTGTATTACAGCCGAAATGGAGAAAAATATCGAGACAATTCACAACTAGGATTCCTTAATGTTAATGTTGACAGCTTGTGCCGTATGACAAAGAGCAATAAAAAGGTTAAGATTTTGGATGATGCAATATGTAATTGCCTGTCATTGTCTGGAAATAGAGTGATATACTTGCATTATGAGCCTGAGGAGGCTACAACTTTGTATAGCGTAGGAATCGATGGCGAGGATAAGCATCAGCTTTCAACTGAATCTCTCGATCCGCGTTGTATGATTGGTGACAAGCTTTATTATTCCGGCGTTACTAACGATCATAATTTACATAAGTTCAATCTTGATTCAAAGGATTCGGCCTTTGTTTCGGCTGAAAATCTTTGGATGCCAACTGTTGTTGGAAGTGAAGTATACTTTATGGATTTAGATGACAACAACCGCATCTATAAAGGACCTTTAGGCGGCGGAGACAAGACAGCAATTACATCTTTTGGCTCGTCTGACTACAATATTGCGGGCAAATATTTATATTATCAATCGATAAAGGGAGCCCCTGATGGATTATACAGAGTCGACCTCGAATCAGGAGAAGAAATCCTTCTTATGGAGGGCGAATTCAATAACATAAACGTTACCAGCAAGTATATTTATTTTGCAGATTTCTTTACGGAAAGAACATACCATTGTAAGCTTGGTAGCACTGAAATAGGAATTTTTGATCCACCTATTTTATCAGTAGAAGAATAACTTAAATTTTAGGAGACTTATGAGAGACTTAACAGACATTAGAGTAGAAATTGATACAGTAGACAAACAGATTTTAGATTTATTTTTAAAGAGAATGGAGTTAGCCTGCCAGGTAGCAGAATACAAGATTTCCACAGGCAAAAAGGTATACGATAAAGCTCGAGAAGATGAAAAGTTAGGTAAGCTTTCATCATATGTAGATGGACATTTCAATCAACAGGCAGTCAAAGAACTTTACACACAGATAATGTCGATTAGTCGAAAGAAACAGTTTGCTATACTTCGTGAGAATGGAGCAAACTTTAACATGGGCTTCAAAGAGGTAGGAGAGTTTGATTTTTCTGATGCTGTTGTTTGTTTTCAAGGTGTTGAGGGTGCATATTCCCAGCTTGCCATGCTAGAGTTTTTTAAGGACAACATGAAAGATAGCTTCCACGTTGAAACATGGCGTGATGCTATGGATGCTATCACAAACGGCCAGGCGGATTATGCGGTATTACCTATAGAAAACAGTCTTGCTGGTTCCATAGAAGAAAACTTTGATTTGCTCTCTGAATACAACGTGGCGATTATTGGCGAGCAGATTCTCAAGGTTAATCATGCACTATTAGGTGTAAAGGGAGCCAAGATTTCTGATATCAAAACAGTTTATTCTCATCCAAAAGCAATAGCACAGTGCGATGAGTATATTCGCACTCAGCATATGGATTGGGATGTTAAGAATTTGCATAATACAGCTGTCAGCGCACAGAAAATCCATGACGACAATGATATCACACAGGCAGCAATTGGCAGCAAGTACAATGCTATTTTGTATGATTTAGATGTATTAGAAGAATCAATTCAGGACAACAAAAATAACGAGACAAGATTTATTATTGTTTCAAAGGATAAAAAATACAAGAGCAAGGCCGATAGCATCAGTTTTTGCCTAGAGATTCCACATGAGCCAGGAAGTCTTTACAGGGTATTATCAAACCTAATGTTCAACGGTATCAATATGAATAGAATTGAATCTAGACCTATCAAAGGTGTTAATTGGCAATATCGATTCTTTATTGATATTGATGGCAACCTTAACGATGAGGCGGTGAAAAATGCTTTGATTGGACTTGAGGAGGAGTGTGTAAATCTTAGAATTCTAGGAAACTATTAAGTATTGTTTTCTAGAATCTTAGAAAAATATAAATAGGTTGGTGGGGATATGAAATTATTTGCAAGCATTTATATTGGGTCCTACGAGACTACAATGAAAGTATTTGAAATCAACAAGCAAAAGGGTATCAAGACAATAGATACCATCAAAATACAGTCCGATATAATTCGAGATGTTCTCAGTAAAGGGCGAATTTTGCAAGAAACAGTAGATAAGCTATGCCATGTTTTGCTAGATATGAAGAGAGCTATAGATAGCTATCGTGTTGATTCATTTTCAGTTGTAGCTGGGCCTAATATTAGGCAAGCAAGTAATGCCCTTGTTGTTTTAGAACAAATCAAAATACATACAGGCTTTTCGGTAGAGGTTATTTCTAATTCTGAGCAGAGATTCTTGGGCTATCAGGCCGTTACTTCTACCAAAGACTTTGATGATATCATCAATGAATCAGCTGTGCTGGTGGATATTGGTGGTGTTTCATTGCAAATCACCTTATTTTCAAAAGGCAAAATTATTACAACTCAACATCTGTCTTTAGGAACAGTTTCAGTCAGTGAAAACCTTAAAAAGTTAGGGACAACAGCTGGCTCATCAATCGATCAAATTTATGAGATGATGTACAAAGAATTAGAGGTATTTAAAACAATGTTTCTGCGAGACATTGAGCCTAAGTATATGATATTACTGGGTGTGCAGGTGAGCACCATTGCTGAGCGAGTTACTAATTTTTCATCCAAGAAAATCAAGACAAAAGAATACTTAGAGTTCCTTGATAAACTAAATAAACAATACATCAAAAACTTTGAAATAGAAAATGACTTATATCTCGATAACGAAAATCTTATCGAACCACTGGTTATGCTTTACAAAACCTTGGCGGAGACATTAAAGCCAGAGATAGTTTTTGCTCCTGGCGTTTCTGTATGTGAAGGTATGGCCTTAAATCATTGTTATCAAAAGAAGTGGCTTACATCTAGCCATAATTTTGAAAACGATATAATTACAGCCGCATGGTCTATAGCCAAAAGATACGATAGCTATCAACCACATTTGAAGGCTTTATTCAAGCTTTCTGGTGAGATTTTTGACGCGATGAAAAAGTATCACGGTTTGGGTAAGCGTCAGCGTATTTTGATGCAATGTATTGCAATTTTACATGACTGTGGTAAGTATATCAGTCTCTCGGAAGCGGCATTTTGTTCTTATACGATTATTATGACTTCAGAGATTCTAGGTCTCACGCACAAAGAACGAGAACTAATAGCCACAACTGTAGAGTTTAATCGCAATCCGGTAGAAGCCTATGAGAATTTGTCCGACAAGTTTACTCAAGGAGAGTATCTTACTATCCTAAAACTACTTGCTATCTTAAAGGTGGCAAATGCATTAGACAGATCTCACAAGCAAAAGATAAAAAATGTTTCTATGCGAGTGAAGGACAAAGAGCTTGTCATTACAATTGAAGCTAATTCATCTCTCGCCTTAGAAAAGGGATTGTTTAAAAAGAACGCAGACTTCTTTGAAGAAATCTTTTCAATCAAACCAGTTCTTAGAGAAAATGTTAGAGTTTAGGAGGTAATATGGCACGCATCAATATTTCAGATCCTAAGTACTACGACAATAGAGAACTAAGCTGGTTAAAATTTGAGCTTAGAGTTTTAAATGAGGCAACCAACAAGAACTTGCCTATTTTGGAGCGCCTTAAATTTGTCAGCATCACATCTTCGAATCTAGATGAGTTTTTCATGGTTAGAGTTGCATCTTTAAAGGATATGGAACATGCTGGCTACACCAAGCCTGATATTGCAGGAATGACTCCAACTATGCAGCTGATTGCCATTAATGAAAAGACCAGAGAGCTTGTAGATTTTCAATACAACACCTATAACAAATCTCTTACTCCGATACTAAAGGAAAGTGGGATTATTCTTTATGAAAAATATGAGGATTTAAATGAAAATCAATTGAAGTATATCGATTCATTTTTCATGAGTCACATTTATCCTGTTCTTACGCCTATGGCTTTTGATGCATCTAGACCATTTCCTCTCATTAGAAATAAGTCTCTAAACATAGGCGCGCTTATTGAAAAGAAAAAGGATTCCAAGATGGCAGGGGCGGATAATGATGATGTTGAGTTTGCTACTGTTCAGGTGCCCTCTGTATTGCCTAGGTTTATTTCTTTACCTGCGGACAAGGGTGGACACGATTGTTTTATTCTACTTGAGCAGGTTATAGAAAGAAACATGGACAAGCTTTTCTTAAATTATAACGTTGTTACAGCTTCGCCTTATCGAATCATGCGTAATGCAGATTTTTCAATTGATGAGGAAGGAGCCGAAGATTTACTTCGTGAAATCGAAAAGCAAATAAAATCTCGTCAGTGGGGCGAGGTTATTAGGTTAGAAGTGGAATCTACTGTTGATAAAAAGCTTCTTTCCATACTCAAGAAAAACTTAGGCGTTAACGAAATTGATATTTATAAAATAAAGGGTCCTATAGATCTTACTTTTTTAATGAAGCTATACGGCATAGAAGGTCATGGAGATTTGCGTTTGCCTCAGTTTAAGCCACAGGATAATCCACGTCTCAAAGCAGGCGAAAGTATTTTTGATCAGATTAAAGCAGGCGATATTTTGCTGCATCATCCATATGAGTCCTTTGATCCCGTTGTAGATTTTATCGCTCAGGCGGCCTTTGATCCTCAGGTCCTTGCTATTAAACAGACGCTTTATAGAGTGAGTGGTAATTCTCCAATCATTGCAAGTCTTGCCCATGCAGCTGAAAACGGCAAGCAGGTTACAGTTCTTGTAGAGCTTAAAGCTAGATTTGATGAGGAAAACAACATCATTTGGGCTAAGAAGCTTGAAAAAGCCGGCTGCCATGTTATCTATGGTTTGGTGGGACTGAAGACTCATTGCAAGATTGCTTTAGTTGTCCGAAGAGAAGAGGATGGTATCAGAAGGTATGTCCATCTTGGCACAGGAAACTACAACGATTCCACGGCAAAGCTTTACACAGATTGCGGTATGCTCACCTGTCAGGAATCCTACGGAGAGGATGCGACCGCTGTATTCAACATGCTTTCAGGCTATTCTGAGCCCGCTGCATGGAACAAGCTTGTTGTTGCGCCACTTTGGCTTAGAAATACTTTTGTTTCATTAATTAATCGAGAGATTAATCATGCAAAAAACGGCAAGGAGGCAATCATCATCGCCAAGATGAATTCTCTTTGTGACAAAGAAATAATAGAAAAGCTTTACGAGGCAAGCAATTCAGGAGTAAAGATTCATCTTATTGTAAGGGGGATTTGCTGCTTGCGAACGGGCATTCCTGGTGTAAGTGAGAACATACAGGTTTCTTCGATTGTTGGTACCTATCTTGAACATGCTAGAATATTCTATTTCTATAATAGTGGAAGCGAGGATATTTTTATGGGCTCTGCTGATTGGATGCCTAGAAATCTCGATAGAAGAGTGGAGATAATGTTCCCTGTTGAGGATCAAATCCTGAAAGAGCAGGTGAAGCATATTCTTGATGTTCAGCTCGCAGATACTCTTAAAGCTTACATGATGACAGATGAAGGAAATTATGTTAAAGTAAAACCTCAAAGAGGAAAAAAGCCTGTTGGTGCACAAGACACCTTCTGTAAAGAGGCAAAAAGAAATACTGAGCCTATAACGGATTATTCGAAAAAGCGAATTTTCATACCAAGGCTCGCAAACGAGGTTTTTAATGAGTAACACAAAAATACTTGCAGTTGACTTGGATGACACATTATTTGCAGATGATAAATCAATCTGCGAAAGAAACATCAATGCACTTAACCAAATGTTGGATGAAGGTCATGTACTGGCAGTTGACACCGGACGTCCTTCACACATTATCGAAAATATGCTTAGTTCATATTCAGTTTTTTCACGAGAGAATGTATATTTCCTTAGCTTTCAAGGATCGATAGGATATGATGCTTTTCAAAAGAAAAATCTTTTTGGTGATTACTTAGACAATGATGCGGCGCTTGAATTATTAACTAAGATTTTAGAAGCTGGACTTACAGCGATTGCATTTGAAGAGGGCAAGATATATTGCTTTGGTGAAGACGAAAACACCGATGGATATCGTGCTGCAGCCCAAGAAGATGTTATTGTCCTTAGGGATGTTGAACTGTTAAAGGGCCGTGATTTAACTAAAATTATGGCTGTTAATTTTGCAAATCACAAAGCATTACACGATTTCGAAGAGGCTCATATTGATGAAACTTCAAAATATTTTAATAGTATGTTCTCTAATGTGGCTTTTTTGGAGTATGTTCCGCTTAACTCTGGGAAGGGACAAGGATTGCTTAAGCTTGCGGATTATTTAAATATCCCACGTGATAATACAGTTGCATGCGGCGACGAACGAAATGACATCAGCATGGTATCAATGGCAAAAGTTGGCTGTGCGGTTATAAATGGCCGCCCAGAGCTTAAAGAGCAAGCCGATTATATTACAACCGCCAACAACAATGAAGGAGCAGTTGCGGAAGTAATTGAAAAATTTATTCTTAATTAATTTTTAAAAATTGTTGACGTTGACTAATTTATGTGATAAATTATCAATGTTGTGAAAACAAAGTAGAGTATCCACTCTCACCTTAGCACGTATGAGTACTGTGACTCGGGTCTTATATTTCGCACAAACGTTGATTTGTGATGATTTATGGTGGATATTCTGTATCCACTATTTTTTTTGATTTGGAGGTATTACCATTAGCGATTTTATGATTAATGAGCAGATACGCGACAAAGAAGTTCGTGTAATCGGTTCAGATGGGGAACAGCTTGGCATTATGTCAGCTAGAGAAGCACAAAAACTTGCAGATGACGAGGGCTTAGATCTCGTTAAGATTTCACCAAAGGCAAATCCACCAGTGTGCAAGATAGTAGATTACGGCAAATTCCGTTACGAGCAGGCACGCAGGGAAAAGGAAGCCAAAAAGAAACAGCACGTTGTCGAGGTTAAAGAGATTCGTATGTCTCCAAACATCGACGCTAATGATATGAACACAAAGATTAATGCAGCAAGAAAGTTCATCTCAAAGGGCGACAAGGTTAAGGTAACACTTCGTTTCCGCGGTCGTGAGATGGCTCACATGCAGTCCTCAAAGCACATCCTTGATGATTTTGCTGAGGCACTTGCTGAGATTGCAGTAGTGGAAAAGGCACCTAAGATTGAAGGCCGTAGTATGAGCTTGGTGCTTACAGAAAAGAAATCGTAATACAGGAGGAAATTGTCATGCCAAAGATGAAGACAAGAAAAGCAGCTGCAAAGCGTTTTAAAGTAACAGGAACAGGAAAGCTTAAGAGAAACAAGGCTTATAAGAGCCACATCTTAACCAAGAAGACTACTAAGAGAAAAAGAAATCTTCGCAAGTCTGCAATCGTTGATGCAACAAACGTAAAGAACATGAAGAAAGTACTTCCATATCTCTAAAATAGATATGTTAATGGTTTATATTTGGTTAGGAGGAAATAGAAATGGCAAGAGTTAAAGGCGGATTAAACGCTAAAAAAAGACATAATAGAACATTAAAGTTAGCAAAGGGCTACAGAGGCGCTAGAAGCAAACAGTATCGCGTTGCAAAGCAGTCAGTTATGCGTGCTCTTACATCAGCTTACGCTGGTAGAAAGCAGAGAAAGAGACAGTTCAGACAGCTTTGGATCGCTCGTATCAATGCTGCAGCTCGTATCAATGGACTTTCATATTCTAAGTTCATGTACGGACTTAAGCTTGCTGGCGTTGAAATGAACAGAAAGATGCTCGCTGAGCTCGCTGTTAACGACGCAGCTGGTTTTGCACAGCTTGTAGAGCTTGCAAAGGGTAAGGTTGCTTAATAAGGAAATTAAAATGACCTAGTGCTAAGCACTAGGTTATTTTTTTCACGTTCCTGTGTTCATCACCGAAGGTGATTTTTAATTGAGGAATATTCCCGTATTCTCGCAAAATTTTTTTGCTTAATAAATTCATTTTTGGTATTCTATGTATTGTAGTTTTATCTACTAAGGAGGACATATTTATGGCAATTTTAGTAACGGGTGGTGCCGGTTTTATTGGAAGTCACACATGCGTGGAGCTCCAGCAGGCTGGCTATGATGTAGTTGTATTTGATAATCTTTGTAACTCATCTGAAAAGTCACTTAAGAGAGTAGAAGCAATCACTGGTAAACCAGTTAAGTTTTATAAGGGGGACATCCTTGATAGAGGAGCTCTTCAACAAGTCTTTGACAAAGAGCAAATTGATTCTTGTATTCATTTTGCTGGCCTTAAAGCTGTTGGTGAATCGGTTCAAAAACCATGGGAATACTATGAAAACAATATTGCAGGTACACTTACACTTGTTGATGTTATGAGAAACAATGGATGTAAGAATATTATTTTCTCATCTTCAGCAACTGTATATGGCGACCCTGCAGAGATTCCTATTACTGAAAATTGTCCAAAGGGACAGTGTACAAATCCATACGGATGGACTAAGTCTATGCTTGAGCAGATTCTTACAGATATCCAAAAGGCAGATAATGAATGGAATGTAGTTTTACTTCGTTACTTCAATCCAATCGGTGCACACCCATCAGGAACAATGGGCGAAAATCCTAACGGCATTCCTAATAACCTTATGCCTTATATCACACAGGTTGCAGTTGGCAAGCTTCCTGAGCTTGGAGTTTTCGGAAATGATTATGATACACATGATGGTACTGGCGTGCGCGATTACATCCACGTAGTTGATCTTGCTAAGGGCCATGTTAAGGCAATTAAAAAGCTTGAGGATAACTCAGGTCTTAATATTTATAATCTTGGTACAGGTGTTGGATATTCAGTTCTTGATATTGTAAAGAATTTTGAGGAAGCAAACGGAATCAAGATTCCTTATTCAATCAAGCCTCGCCGAGCTGGCGATATTGCTACCTGCTATTCTGATGCTACAAAAGCCAAAGAAGAACTTGGTTGGACAGCGGAATTTGGCATTAAAGAGATGTGTGCTGATTCATGGAGATGGCAGAAGAACAATCCTAATGGATATGATGATTAATATGTGTTAATATAATAAAAATTTTAAAGGGCAGCTTCTTAATTGAAACTGCCTTTTTGATTGCAAAAAATAAAAGAAATTTTCGTTTTTTGGAAAAAAATTGAGGGATTTTATTGATATATATATGGAGATATAATTGTATGTATTATTTTTAGGAGGTTAAATTATGTCACAAAAATCTGGTAATACTAATAATGATGAAGCTATAAACGTTTCCAAAGTCCCTAATCGTCAGTATAAAAATATAAATTTTAATTTCTTTGAAAATTTTGACGAAGTGAATAAACCAATGAATGTAAATAAAGATAAAAGATTTTTTGGGGCTATGGACCAATTTAATACGATTACTGAGGATAAAAAAAATCCAGATGTTAAAGCTAAATCAGATTCAAAAAAGAAAAATAGAATACACAAAATTAAAGCAAAAATAAAACGAATATTTTCAAAGTGTTTTCCTATTAACAAAAAGCAAACCAAGGAAAATCATTTAAATGATAGTGCTCAAAAGAGAATAGAGGATTCTAATTCGTTGGATAATAATGTATTAAATAATATTGACGAAGTAAATAAACCAATGAATGTAATTAATGATACAAGATTTTTTGGAGCTATGAATCAATTTAATACGATTCCTGAGGATAAGGAAAAAAAGGATGTCAAAATTAAATCAGACTCAAATTTAAGTAATAATATCTATGATAATAATGTATCCACTTATAAGCAACCAAATAGGAGTTTTAATAGTGATATGAATAATGCTTCAATTGATGGCTTACATGTAAAAAACAAGTAATATTTCAACGATTTTCCTTGCATTTTTACACAATTCTGTTATAATTGTTCATGTTGATGAAGAGAACGACTTAGAGAGAGCGTTGAGCTCTCTCTTTATTTATGCTCTTTCAATAGATTTGAAAAAATCAATTTAAAACTGAATAAGGAGGACTATATGTCAAAGCACACCGATTACGAAAAACGTACGGAAGAATTGATTACTCCTATTCTTGACGAATTAGGTTTCGAGCTATACGACGTAGAATACGTCAAAGAAGGGGCGGAATACTACCTCAGAGCCTACATCGACAAGGAAGGTGGAATTACAATTGACGATTGTGTCGAAGTTAGTCGCAAGATGAACGAGCTACTTGATTCTGAGCCACAAATTGGCGGCGACGATGGCTACATCTTCGAGGTAAGCTCTCCAGGACTTGGGAGAGTTCTTAAAAAAGAAAAGCATTTTGAAAAAGCAATAGGTCTGGATGTTGATATCAAAACCTACAAACCAGTTAATGGCGCTAAAGAATTCACAGGTACCCTTAAATCTTTTGACAAGGATACTTTCACGGTTGAGTTTGATGACGGAGTAGAAATCTTCAACAGGGCCGATGTAGCTCAGATTAAATTATCAATAGATTTTTAATATATATTTTTTAGGAGGAATTATGGCAAATACAAACGATTTTTGGGATGCTCTTACAGATCTCGCAAAAGAGAAAAATATTAGCATGGATGTCTTAATTGAGACAATCGAAAATTCACTTCTCATTGCTTGTAAGAACAATTATGGAAAGGCTGATAATGCTTCAGTTGAAATCGATAAAGAAACTGGTGAATATCACGTATATCTTTCAAAGACTGTTGTTGATGAGGTTGCTGATTCAGTTGAAGAGATTTCTCTTACTGATGCACACAACATTGATGGTAAGCTTTCAGTTGGCGATGTAGTCAAAATCGAAGTTAAATCAAAGGACTTTGGTCGTATCGCTGCTACAGCTGCTAAAAATACAATCACTCAGAAAATCCGAGAGGAAGAGCGAAAGGTTCTTTACGAGGAGTATTATGAGCTTCAGCACAAGGTTGTTACTGGTGTTGTAACTCGTTTTTCTGGCAACAATATTCACGTTAATCTTGGTAAGCTCGAGGGCTTTCTTTCAGAGTCAGAGCAGGTTAAGGGCGAGTACTACAAGCCACAAGACCGTATCAAGGTATACATTGTAGAGGTTAAAACATCTAACAAGGGACCACGTATCCTTGTATCTCGTACTCATCCAGAGCTTGTTAAAAAGCTTTTCGAGGAAGAGGTTTCAGAGGTTAGAGATGGCATCGTAGAAATCAAATCAATCTCTCGTGAGGCTGGCAGCCGTACAAAGATTGCTGTTTGGTCAAACGACGAGGATGTTGATCCAGTAGGTGCTTGCGTAGGTCAAAACGGTGCACGTGTTAATGCAATCGTTAACGAGCTTCGCGGTGAGAAAATCGATATAGTTGAGTGGGATGAAAACCCAGCTTATCTTATCGAGAACGCACTTTCACCTGCCAAGGTTGTTGCTGTTATTGCTGACGCAGATGAAAAGAGCGCTAGAGTAGTTGTTCCTGATTATCAGCTTTCACTTGCAATCGGTAAGGAAGGACAAAATGCTCGTCTTGCTGCGCGTCTTACAGGCTTCAAAATCGACATCAAGAGTGAGACTCAGGCTAAAGAAGCAGGAGATTTCCTTGACTACGAAGAGGATTACGATGATGACGAGTATTACGATGAAGACGAATACTACGATGAAGATGGCGATTATGTAGAGGATGATTACGAAGATACAGAGGAGTCATTCGAAGAGCCTGAAGATTCAGAAGAATCCCAGGAGTCTACTGAGGAAGAATAATGAATAGCAAAAATTTACCTCTTAGAAAATGTGTGGCATGTGCTCAGATGCTTCCTAAGGACCAGCTCTTTAGAGTTGTTAAAACATCCGAAGGGATTTCCCTAGATCTTACTTACAAAGCACAAGGTCGAGGTGCTTATGTATGCAAGTCACATGATTGCATAGCATTAGCCGACAAGAAAAAGTCATTCAATCGAGCTTTAAAGTGTCCGGTTTCACAAGAGGTTATAGATAGCTTATACAGGGAGTTAGAAAATGATTGATAAAGCGATAAATATGATTAGCATAGCTATGAAGGCAGGAAAGCTTGTCAGTGGAGAGTTTGCCTGTGAGCAAGCTATCAAAGAAGGCAGCGGTTTCCTGTGCATTGTTGCATCAGATGCTTCTGCTAACACTAAAAAATCATTTTCGAATTCCTGCGAATATTACGGTATCGACTACGTAGAATACGGAACAAAAGAATCATTAGGTCATGCAATTGGAAAAGAATATCGGGCATCTATCGTAGTGTGCGATGAAAATTTATCCTTGAGTATCCTAGATAAGATACGTTGTTAGACAGATGAGGAGGATATTAGATGGCAAAAATTAAAGTACATGAATTAGCAAAAGAGCTTGGGAAAGAGAGCAAAGAAATAATTGCTTTCTTAAGCTCTAATGGAATAGAAGCAAAAGCGCAAAGCGGCGTGGAAGAAGAAATGGCTGCAAAAATCAGAGCAAACTTCTCAGGCAAAGCCAAGGCAGCAAAGTCAGCAGATAAACCGGCTAAATCTGCCGAGAAATTAGCAGAAAAACCAGCTGCCAAAAAAGAGGCTCCAGCTGCTAAGAAGGAAGCTTCAGCGGACAAGAAGCCACGTCCAGTTGATAAGGATGGCAATCCAGTTAAGAAAAAGAAAAACGTCTTTGTAGTTACTCGTGATAGAGATGACAGAAGAAGACGTGGTTCCGATTCTTCTCGCTCAGAAGGTAGAGACGGCAGAGACAAAAAGAATTCTAATCAGGCACAACAGCAGAGAGGCCCAATCAGACCTCGTAGCTTTGCAGATGGTGTTCGTCCATCGCAGCGTGCATCTGCTCAGTCTACTGATACAGAATTTGCATCAAAGAAAAAGCCAGCTTCTGAAGAAGGAGCACGTCCAGCTAAAAAGCAGGATAGAGCAGAGCGTCCAGCGAGAAGCTCTCGTCCTGATAGAGGTGATCGTCCAGCTAGAAACGATAAGCGTGGCGAAGGTAGACAAGACAGAGGTGATCGTCCAGCTAGAAATGGTCAAGGACCTCGTCCAGACAAGCGTCAGGACAGAAACAGTCGTCCAGCACAGCCAGCTGCTGATATTCCTACAAACACTTCTAAGGGTGGTCGTCGCGATGACAAGAAAAAGAGAAATAACGATAGAGACAACAACTTAGGTGGTAAGAAGCAAGAAAGATACATCAATCTTGAAAAGAATGGTGGCAAAAAGAAAAAGAACAACGCTCCTAAGGCTCCTGAAAGAGATATGAACGAGGTTCTTACAATCACTATTCCAGATAGAATCACTATCAAAGACCTTGCTGACAAGATGAAAGTTCAGGCTTCTGCGGTAGTCAAGACTCTCTTCTTAAAGGGAACAATGGTTACTGTTAACCAAGAAGTTGATTTTGAAAAGGCAGAAGAAATTGCACTTGAATTTAACTGCATCTGCGAAGAGGAAGAGAAGGTTGATATCATTGCAGAGCTTCTTAAGGAAGAGGAAGAGGATACATCTAACTTCCCATCTCGCCCACCAGTTGTCTGTGTAATGGGTCACGTTGATCACGGTAAAACATCACTTCTCGATGCAATCCGTGATACCAAGGTTACTGACCGTGAGGCAGGTGGTATTACACAGCACATCGGTGCGTATACAGTTTCAATTAACGGTCAGGACATCACATTTCTTGATACTCCTGGTCACGAGGCGTTTACAGCTATGCGTATGCGTGGTGCCAACTCAACAGATATTGCAATTCTTGTAGTAGCTGCCGATGATGGTGTTATGCCTCAAACAGTAGAAGCAATTAACCATGCTAAGGCTGCCGGCATCGAAATTATCGTTGCCATCAACAAGATTGATAAGCCTAATGCAAATATTGATAGAGTTAAGCAAGAGCTTACAGAATATGAGCTTGTTCCAGAGGATTGGGGCGGAAGCACAATATTCGTACCAGTTTCTGCTCACACAAAAGAGGGTATAGATTCTCTTCTCGAGATGATTCTTCTTACAGCAGAAGTGCTTGAGCTCAAGGCTAATCCGAACCGTAAAGCTCGTGGTCTTGTTATCGAGGCACAGCTGGATAAAGGCCGAGGCGCAGTTGCAACTATCCTCGTTCAGAAGGGTACACTTCACGTTGGAGATCCTGTTGCCTGCGGTAGCTGCTATGGTAAGGTTAGAGCAATGCTTGACGATACAGGTGCACGTGTTAAGAATGCAGGTCCTTCAGTTCCTGTTGAGATTCTTGGTCTTTCTGAGGTTCCAAATGCTGGTGAAGTATTCATGTCGTTTGATTCAGAAAAGGAAGCGCATGCATTTGCAGATACATTCGTAACAGCTCACAAGAACAGACTAGTTGAGGAAACTAAGTCTAAGATGTCTCTAGATGACCTCTTTAGCCAGATTCAGTCTGGTAACCTTAAAGAGCTTGATATCATCGTTAAGGCTGATGTTCAGGGTTCTGTTGAGGCTGTTAAGCAGTCACTTGAAAAGCTTTCTAACGAAGAAGTTGTTGTTAAGACTATCCACGGCGGTGTTGGTACAATCAACGAATCAGACGTTGTTCTTGCATCTGCTTCAAATGCAATCATCATCGGATTTAACGTTCGTGTTGATGCTCAGGCAAAGGCAACTGCAGATAGAGAAGGTGTAGATCTTCGTCTCTACAAGGTTATCTATGATGCAATCAACGATGTTGAGGCTGCTATGAAGGGACTTCTTGATCCAATCTTCGAAGAAAAGATTATCGGTCATGCAGAGGTTCGTCAGATATTCAAGGCGTCTGGTGTTGGTAACATTGCTGGTTCATATGTTACTGATGGTTTCTTCCAGAGAGATTGTATGGTTCGTGTTACTCGTGGCGGAGAGCTTATCCATGAAGGCAAGCTTGGTTCTCTTAAGAGATTCAAGGATGATGTCAAAGAGGTTAAGACAAACTTCGAGTGCGGTCTTGTTATTGAAGACTTCAATGATGTTCAGGAAGAGGATATCATCGAGGCGTACATTATGGTTGAGGTACCTAGATAATGAGAAAGAATTCAGTTAAAAATATTCGTATAAACGAAGAAGTTATGCGAGAGCTTAGCAATATAATACGTCTTGAACTTAAGGATCCGCGTATATCTCCAGTTACATCTGTTGTATCTGTTGATGTTGCTCCAGATCTCAAGACCTGTAAAGCTTATATATCTGTTCTCGGGGATGATGAGGCAGTTAAAAAGACTATCGAAGGTCTTAAAAGTTCTGCTGGCTTCATCCGCAGAGAGCTTGCACACAGAATTAATCTTAGAAACACACCTGAGATAACATTCATCAGTGATCAATCAATTGCTTACGCTGCCAAAATGAGTAAGCTCATTGATGAGGTCAATGCACCGTTACACGCAGGTGAAGATAATTGATTTAATTATTTAGAGGATGCTAAATGATTGATTATGATTAATATCTTATGCCTTCCCCACTGGGGGGAAGGGGGACCGCGAAGCGGTGGATGAGGGGAAGAGGAGACTAACATGATAGACAATTTTAACGAACTCATATCAAATGCTAAGACTGTAGGTATTAGTGGTCACGTCCGCCCAGATGGGGATTGTGTCGGCTCTTGTCTTGCTATGTACAACTACATCGCAACCTATTTTCCACAGGTAGAAGTTCACGTCTATCTAGAGCCTATTCCTAATATTTTTAAGTTCCTTACAAACTCAGATAAGATTGAGGACGCAACAACTGTTGTGGATGGAACTGTATTTGATTTATACATTGCACTTGATTGCAGTGAGGGTTCTCGTCTTGGCGAAGCAGAAAGATTATTTGAAGCTGCTAAGACAACCCTTTGTATAGATCATCATTTTAGCAATTCAGGTTTTGCAGATTATAGCTATATCATTCCAGATGATAGCTCTACTTGCGAGCTTATTTACAATCAGTTCGGCAAGGAGAGAATCACAAAAGAGATTGCAGAGTGTTTATATCTTGGCATAATCCATGATACTGGTGTTTTCCAGTATTCATGTACCACAGAGGCGACTATGGCTGCCGCAGGTTACCTTATGACAAAGGGAATTGATTATCCAAAGATATGTACAGATACATATTTTGCCAAGACAATGATTCAAAACAGAATGCTCGGAAAGGCTCTTTTAAACTGCAAAACATTTTTAGATGGGAAAATTATTGCTGCAGTTATCACAGCTGAGGATATGGCCGAATTTGGCGCTCAGAGCAAGCACCTCGAGGGCATTGTTCAACAGCTTCGTGACACAACAGGTGTCGAGGTTGCAGTATTCTTATACGAACTTGAGGACGGTGATTTCAAGGGTAGTACAAGAGCTACCGGCGATGTTGACCTCACAGTTATCACGGGAGAATTTGGCGGTGGTGGACACAAAAAAGCTGCTGGTTTTTCAGTGAACACTAATGATCCATGGTCTATAATAAATAGAATTATAGAGATGGTTTCTGCACAGTTTAAAGAGTTAGGAATTGATTGATGAATAGTGGCATAATTAATGTCTATAAAGAAGCCGGGTACACTTCCTTTGATGTTGTTGCCAGGCTTCGCGGTATATTAAAAATAAAAAAGATTGGACACACCGGCACTCTAGACCCTGACGCAACAGGCGTGCTTCCTGTATGTGTAGGCAAGGCAACAAAGCTTTGCGATATGCTTACTGACAAGGATAAGGTCTATGAATGTGTCATGATTCTTGGCACCGAGACTGATACCTATGATATGTCGGGCAAGGTTTTAGAACGTAAATCCGTTAACTGTGATGAAACTCAAGTCAAGGAGGCTATAAATAGCTTTGTTGGCGACATTATGCAGGTGCCTCCAATGTATTCGGCACTAAAGGTTAACGGTAAAAAGCTATATGAACTTGCTCGAGAGGGCAAAGAAATAGAGCGCAAACCAAGACCGGTTACAATATTTAGTATTGATATTCTTGGAATGGATTTGCCAGAGGTTTCAATTAGGATTCATTGCAGCAAGGGTACGTATATACGATCTTTATGTCACGATGTTGGTGAAAAGCTTGGTTGTGGATGTGCTATGAAATCTCTTGTTAGAACAAGAGTTAGCTTGTTTGATATAGCAGATGCACGAACATTAGATGAGATTGAACGCATCGTTAAGAATGGCAAGCTAGACGGCATTATGATGCCTCTAGATCAAGCTTTTGAAAACTATGGAACAGTATTTGTTGTTCCATCAGAGGAGGCAATTAAACACGCTATAAATGGTGCGCCTATTCCAAACACATCCGTATTTGCGGAATCAATAAGCGGATTTGAAGAAGGTGCCTTATATAGAATGTACCTTCCGGACAATAGATTTCTTGGTGTTTATTCATACAAGAAATCTACATTCAAATTGGAGAAATTCTTTTTAGAAGACTAATTTAAAATGAAATATTTACGAACACTTTTTGATATTAAAATATCAGAGCCAACGGCGATTACAGTGGGTAAGTTTGATGGAATACATCGAGGTCATAATCTGCTTACAGCTGATATAATCAGCAAAAATGCAGATGGTCTCAAATCTTGTTTGATTACCTTTACAAATTCACCTAGATTTGAGCTATCAGACGATGAATCCCCTTCATTAATTACGAATAAAGAAAGGGTGTTCATGCTTGATAATAATGGCCTAGATTATCTTATTGAATGTCCATTTGATAAAAAGCTTATGGAAACTGGACCTACTGAGTTTATTGAGTTTTTGGTAAACAATCTCAATATGAAATATATGGTGGCAGGTTCAGATTTTACCTTTGGTTATAAAGGTGCTGGAAATGTTGATTTGCTTCGTGAGCTTGCACCAAGATTTGGTTTTGATTTAAATATCATAGACAAGATAAAGAAGAATAATAGAGATATCAGTAGTACCTACATCAGAGAAGAGCTTAAAGCTGGTAATATTGATAGTGTAAACGAAATGCTAGGTTATGAGTATTTTGTTTGGGGAGAGGTAGTTCATGGTGCTCATCTGGGGCATACAATCGGCATTCCTACTATTAACATTATGCCAGAGCCATGTAAGCTGGTTCCCAAATTTGGAGTTTATGTTACTACCATAGATTTCGATGGAAGAATTTATCATGGTGTTACTAATGTGGGTACAAAACCATCAGTGTCTGACAAAAATATAGTTGGGATAGAAACTCACATTTTAGATTACAATGGTGATTTGTATGGAACCTTTGTCAAGGTAACCTTTAAGTCATTTCTTAGACCGGAGATTAAATTTGCCTCTATTGATGAGCTTCAAGAGCAGATGTCTAAGGATAAAATCAAGGCTAAAGATTACTTCAATAGTTTGTAAAATATACTTATTACAAAATTGTTACAAAATATTGACATTTGGAAAATAGCCTGTTATAATACACACATTGTTGTTTAGGTTTTGATATGGAGGTAATATGAAAAAGCGCATTATTTCAGCTTTTGTTTTAGTCTGCGCTGGCGCGTTAGTTATTGATCATTGCGTTGATTCGCATAAAAAAATAAATATGGCTTCAGGTGATGCAGTAGCTACTGCAGGTGTTGGCTCAGTTAGTTCTGTTAGTTTGACAGATTTACAAAAGAGCCTTCCTGTTGAGGATTCAAATGCTGTTGCAACTGCAAAGTCATTGGGAGAAATATACGGATACAATAATATTGGTATCTGTAACGTTTCAGAAGGAAACCTTAACATTCGCGAAAGCGCTGATCCGGAAGGGAAGTTAATTGGTAAGTTCCCAAGAGATGCGGCATGTGAGATTCTTAGCACAGAAGGAGAATGGAGCCGCATCAAATCAGGCGATGTTGAAGGATACGTAAATACGGAATATCTTTTGACAGGTGATGAAGCTTGGGACAAAGCATTAGAGCTTGCTGAATACGTAGCAACATCAAATACTGGTGGACTTAGAGTTCGTGTTGAGCCTAACACTGAATGCGAAATTATTTATTCATTGGCAGATGGTGAAGAGGTACCTATTCTTGATGGTACTCAACAAGACGAATGGATTAAGGTCGATGTTGATGGCGATGAAGGCTATGTTTCAGCTGAGTTCGTAGATGTTGATTTGTCACTTAAGACAGCTATGACACTTACAGAGGCAAGATATGGCGAAGGTATTTCAGATGTTCGTATGGCAGCATGTGAAAACGCTCTTCAGTATGTTGGTAACAGATACGTTTGGGGTGGTACATCACTTACAAATGGTATTGATTGCTCAGGCTTTACAATGCAGATTATGGCACAATATGGTGTAAGACTATCTCATTCATCTAAAGCTCAGGCACACGAAGGAACCAAGATTTCTACTGACGAGTTAAAGCCAGGAGATTTGATTTTCTATGGACGTGGAGGAACGATTAACCACGTTGCGATTTATATTGGTGGTGGACAGATATGTCATGCTTCTAACAAGCGTGATGGTATCAAGATTTCAAATGCATTCTATCGTACACCAATTACATGTGTAAGAGTTTTATACGATTAAAAAGTGACCTTAAAGAGGCTGGCTACGATTATGTAGCTAGCCTTTTATTTTTTAGTATGATATAATTCTACTCGTGGTTTACCACGTTAAAATGCATTTAATTTGGAGAGGAATTTTAATATGAGTTTACTTGAAAACTGGCAAAAAATAGCTTACAACCAAAATCAGTCACAGGCTGAATTACAGAAATTTTGGCAGGATTACTTCTTGCTTGAGAAGGGTATATATGAACAGCTTTTAGATGATCCTGATACTGAAGTAAAGGGAACAGTTAAAGAGTTAGCTGAGAAATATAATATCGATATTATGCCAATGGTTGGTTTTCTTGATGGAATCAACGAATCACTTGTAAAAGCAAATCCTATTGAGACAATGGATGAGGATACAGTCGTTTCTCTTAAGTTCGACAAGGAAAAGCTTTTCAAGAACATGATTGATGCTAAAGCAGACTGGTTATATGGCCTACCACAGTGGGAGAAGATTTTTGATGAAGAGAAAATCAAATCTCTTACTAAAGAAGCTAAGAGCATGCATACAGTTGTACGTTCAGAGAAAAAGGTTGGACGTAATGATCCATGTCCTTGTGGCTCTGGCAAGAAATACAAGTTCTGCTGTGGCAAGAAATAATTATTAATATTTGTGAGTTGGAGACTTACCTGAGGGTGAGTCTCTTTTTTACATACGCACTGCTGGAGTTTGCAAAGCAAACTCTTTTTTACTTTATAGGAAATTTCTCCTCCGGAGAAATCTTGAACTAAAAAGGCCCGCGCGGAGGCGGGCATAAAAACAAGAAGTATTG
>JAEEGJ010005143.1_pt1 | contig 42046 bp, 38 predicted proteins | sample 8958761 | NCBI WGS metagenome assembly JAEEGJ01 (sample SAMN16246546, study PRJNA631951) | gut metagenome | biome: gut microbiome; feature: rumen; material: RS-attached | host: Bos | place: Iran: Karaj | collected 2018-10 | reverse complement strand
CCGAGTTACACGAACTGGAACATGAACTGTCCTATTGTACCATTACCGCCCCCATTTCTGGATATGTCATCAAAATTCAAAACACACTCTATGGTATGGCCAAGCAGGGTGAACCGCTCATCTACATTGTAGATGTAGAACATCTGAAGGTTGGTTTTGACGTGCTCGAAAATGAAGTGCCAAGATATTTGGATGGAGCCATTCTCACCGTCTCTACCGTTGCATTCCCCTCAGAGCAGCATCCTGCTACGATTTCAGCCGTCGGTGCGGTTGATGAAAATGGCATGGTACACGTTGAAGCCACGCTGAACCCGCACCCGCATCTGGCAATTGGTATGACGGCATTTGTAACTTTACAAAGCGTCCCGTCCTCAAATCCATAGCCTGGAGCAATTCCCACCAGTTTTCCCTAGGGTGGCACTTATTGAATAATAAGGTACTCTTATTGTAGAATAAGGGGCGCTTAATGTGCAATAAGTGCCACTTATTGGCTTAGACGCTTGCTATTTTATTGAGCCCTGACTTCCAAAATCTGCAATAAATGTTTCAAAATCTGCAAAAAATGTATCAAAATCAGCAAAAATAGAAATAAAAATGCTTTTTGGTAAGGTTTTTTAAAGGATTATTAGTAATTTTGCAAGGTCTGAGATAAGATATTAACTAAAACAAGACAAGTTATAAGATAATTCCAGACTTGATTTCATACAATACTAAAAAAATAAAACTATGAGTCAATCTTTAGAAAAAAACAGTGCAGACCTCGTGGTCTATGGTAAGATCTTCACCTCAGAAGACAATCAGATTGTAGAAGCATTCGCAGTGAAAGACGGTAAGTACGTCTATGTAGGCGATAAGAAAGGTGCCGAGGCTTTTATTGAGGAAAGCAAGACTGAGGTAGTGGACTATACTGGCAAAGGTCTTGTGATGCCTAGCTGCGGTAACGGTCATGCACATTATTCGATGGGCGTTGCCCTGCCGATCGTCGGAACGGTAGCCATTGGGCTAACTCCCGACCAGTTTCTGGCAGAGGCTGTCCCCGCTGCCGTCAAGAAGGCTCGCGAGACAGGAGCAACGTCCATTTTCGGCTTTGGCTGGAATTACATCACCTTTATGGAAAATATACCTACCCGTCAGCAGTTGGATGCCATCTGCAGTGATATCCCCATCTACTTTGCCGACGATGAAGGTCACAAGGGCTTGACAAACACCTTGATGCTGGTCAAGGCTGGTATCATGAAGGAAGACGGCACCGTACTGAAGAGGGATAAGGATATCCGTGGCGGTGAGATTGTGATGGGTGAGGACGGCACGCCTACCGGTTTTCTGAAAGAGCAGGCTGGCACTTACACACGTTCGTTCCTCGACACTGAAAGTCTCTATCCTGTTGAAACTGCCAAAATCGTCATCCCCAAGATCGAGGAGCATTTGTTGGCGGAGGGTTACACCATGTATATCGACGGCTGGGGTAACTACTTCTTCAACGACATTTTCTTCAAGGCTGCCCAGCAAGTGGATCAGGAAGGCAAGATGAACTTCGTGATGGGTCTGACCTACGAGATCGAGAGCTGGATGAATGTGGATGAGCACCTGGAGAAAGCCGTTGACGTTCAGAAGTATGCCACCACCCACGTCAAGACCAACTGGCTCAAGCTCTTCATGGACGGCACGGTGGAAGGCGGTACAGGCTTTGTGGAGCCACTCTATCCCGACGGACATCAGGGTCTCGCCAACTGGACCGAAGAGGAATTGACTGACATCACCCGCAAGACGAATGCAAAAGGTCTGTCGATGCATATCCACACCATGGGTAACAAGGCCGTCAACTACGTGGTCAGCGCCTACGCTAACGCCGGTAAGGACGAGCTGCGCAACACGCTGGTACACGTGCGTAACGTCAATGCGGAGGATTATCAGCGTATGGCCGACCATAACATGTATGCCGTCTCAGGTATGCTCTGGCACCATTGCCCCTCTTTCGCTGCCGACTATATCCGTGAGCACGGACTGGCACCCGTAGGGCAGGAAGCCATGTCATATCCGATGAAGTCCTATTTCGACAAGGGCATCCATATGACCTCTCACTCCGACTTCCCAGCAACGAGTGGCAGTCCCGACGATCCATTCGGCATCATTGAGATCGCTGTTACTGGTGTACTTCACGGCGAGAACGGTACCCCCTGGTGGCCTGAGGAGCTCATCACTCGCGAGCAGGCCATCGAGGCCCTGACCATCAACGTCGCCAAGCAGATGCTCATCGAGAACGAGAGAGGCAGCATCGCCGCTGGCAAGTATGCCGACTTCCTGCTGGTGACCAAGGACGTGCTGTCGTGCCCTGAGACAGAGATTCACGAAGCCAAGCCCGCAGCAACCTACTTCGAAGGAAAGAAGGTTTACTCTATGTAATATATGCATTGACGGCTATGTACTTAAAAAAATGCAAGATTTGTTTCAAAATATGCGAAATTTATAAATATACTAAATAATTATGGTACAAGATTTATACGTATTGATGATTACAGCAGCTGTAGTCAGTATCGTGTTTAAGTTTCTAAAGCAGCCGGTGGTGTTGGGTTATATCGTTGCAGGAGTCTTGATAGGTCCGCATCTTTCTGGTGAGAAGTTTGTGAATGCGGACAATGTGAAGCAATGGGGCGACATCGGCGTGCTGTTTGTGTTGTTCTGCATTGGTCTGGAGTTCCGCCTGAAGAACCTTATCAGTAGCGGCAAGGTGGCCGCCATAGGTGCGTTGACCATCATCGTGGGCATGATGCTCTTTGGCTACCTTGTGGGAGTGGATGCTGGCTTTGATATGGTCAACTCCCTGTTCCTGGCGGGCATGCTTTGTATGTCGAGCACCACTATCGTGATGAAGGCCATTGACGAGGCTGGCATGAGCAAGGAGCGTTTCGTCAGGGGAGCGACCAGCATCCTTATCGTGGAGGATGTGGTGGCTGTGGTACTGATGGTATTGCTCTCCAGTATTGCCATTCGTCATCAGTTCGAGGGTGCCGAGTTGGTTGGCAAGGTCGTGGATCTGGCCATTACGCTCGCGGCATGGTTCGTCTGCGGAATACTGATTATACCGACCCTGATACGCATGTTGAAAAAACATTTGAACGACGAGACGCTTATCATCCTCGCCTTGGGTCTGTGCTTGGGTATGGTGCTGACGGCAGAGGAAGCAGGGTTCAGCAGTGCACTCGGTGCTTTCGTGATGGGTTCTATCCTTGCCGAGACGGTGGAGTCGCATCGTATTGAAAAACTGATGACGCCGCTGAAGAATGTCTTTGCTGCTATCTTCTTCATCTCTGTGGGTATGATGATTGATCCGTCTTCATTGGCGCAATATTGGATGAGTGTCGTCTATGTCAGCCTGATCATTATCATCGGAATGATTGTCTTTGCCACCTTGGGTTGCTGGTGGGGCGGTCAGACGATGCGCGACTCCATGCTTACCAGCTTCTCTTTCGTCCAGATTGGCGAATTCTCATTCATCATCGCTGGACTGGGTACCAGCTTGGGTGTTCTCAATCCTATCATCTATCCTATCATCGTGGCATCCAGTGTGGCGACCACCTTCCTCACTCCATATATCATGAAGGCTGCCATACCATGCTATACGTTCCTTTATAATCACGTTTCAGATAGCATGCGTGCTAAGATCGACCAGCGCGAAAAGCAAGTGGCAGAAGCTGAGGCAAAGGCGGCTAACCCATCCGGCGACAAGGGCTCATTAGCAGATAAGGTGCGCCATGCCGTCAGGAACACCTTTATCACGAAGCATCTCGTCAATCTGTTTATCAAGAACATGAGTGCTCATGATGAAGAACATCCTGCTTCTTAACAAATATATGCTTATCTTTGCAAAAACGAAAAACTAAATATGTTTAGATTCAAGAAGAAGAAAAAGCTCATTGATGTCACCGTTACTGCGTTGGCTATCATTTTCTCCTTAGTTGTCATGTTCTATGGAATTTTCTATTTCGGACTGAGGGAGACGTGGCTTGAACCGATCCTTGACATATTTTATGTGGCCTGTCTGGTCATGATGTGGATGTATTCCTTTAACCATCTCGACGCACAGCGTTTCAACTACTGGTGCTCAGGGTGTGTGGGAGTGACGATATTGCTTCGTGATATTCTTTTTATCCCCGAGTTAGCCAGTTTGACGATCAGCCTGATATGTCTTACGCTCTCGGTGTTGCTGCTCCAGATGCTCACATTCTTCTATGCGCGCAAGAACTGGAAGAGTTATACCAAAGGCAACTTGTGGCTGATCTTTATCATAGATGTGATCATTGCTTCGCTTTACCACTACGACATCCGCTATCTTGAGCCTGTCGATGAATACACCGATTACTATCTCATTGAGATCTGGATCCGACCCACCATTACCTACGGCCTCGTAGCTTGCTTCATTAGCGAGAGAGAAAAAGAAGAACAAAAATAAAGTTCCAAAACAATATTAAATAAGTAACAAAAAATTATGAACAGAAAACTATTGTATGCAATTATGGCCTTTGCGGCCATGACAGCACTGAACAGTTGCAGTGACGATGACTTTAAAAAAGTCTACGATGAAAAGACCTCACTCGACTCACCGTACATCTTCTCTGAGGACTACAAAGACTCCATTTTGGTTCCCTATGACCTGCCCAAACCCGCCACTGACTGGCTGGACATGGTTAGGGACGAAGTTAAGGTGTGCAAGTTGAGTATCCCCGGTACCCACGACACCATGACTGGCATGGGATTCTACCAGCCAGGACTGAAGTTCGTATTCAACATGACGGCTATCAGCCAGTTGTCAGACCTTGATGAGCAGATGAACTCTGGTCTGCGCTTCTTTGACATCCGTCCTGTGGTGAGCACTGATACAATTGCCAAGAAGAGGATTTTGCGCCTGACACACGGCATCAGTGAGCTCGATGTCACTTTCGAGCAAACTATCGACTGGTTGCAAGACTACCTGCAAGACCACCCGTCGGAGTTCTTTATCGTCAAGCTGCAGTTCGACAACGGTTTTGAGGATCAGAAAGACTTGTACTCCCTGCTCAGCGATGTATTGCACATGTCGAAGTATCAAGGACTGTTTGTCAAGAACTGGCGCCCAGACATCACGGTGGGCGAGATGCGCGGCAAGATCCTGTGGCTGAGCCGCTACGACCTGCGCCTGCTGCATGAAGTCTACGATTATCCCATCGTGTACTGCGACTGGCCCGATGAGGACCCGGATATCAAGGAGGATCTCGATCCCGTTGCTCAGCGCAGCTGTACCATGTATAACATGGATGACCCCGCGATTACGGCTACACTCTACAAGCAGGACTACTACAAGACCACTACCGCGAAGCGGATGCAGAACAAGCAGAAGACTGTCATCGACATGATGCACAGCGCACGCGAGGTTAACGCTACCGATGAGAATATCTGGATCGTGAACCACTGTTCGGCTTATACCGAGGTGTCGCCGCGCGGATATATTACCAATGCCGCCAACCTGCACCCGCTGGTCATCGAAGACCTGCAGAAATACGAGGGCACGGTGGGCATCACACCGATGGACATGGCCTGCCACGACTATGTGCACTGCATCGTCAACGGCGGTACGCCCTACACCAGCGATTACCTGTACGGTTTCTACCCGATGGGCCAGTCGCTCACCAACCTGCTTATCAAGTCGAACAAATCATACTTTAAATAAATGACAAGAAATATGAAACGCAATATGCATAGATTCATTATTCTCTTCGCGATTATGTTTGCGGCAACAGGAGCCAAGGCTCAGAAGGCCGACAAGTTACATGCTGAAGAAGGCCTCTTCAACCACCTCTCTGTAGGTCTGTCTACTGGACTGTCAGGTACAAGCATCGATGTGGCTATGCCTGTCCACAAGACAGTGACGGTAAGAGCAGGTATTGGAGGAATGTCTTGGGGCGATATCAAGTTCAAGGCCATCAACACCGCTTCGGAAATCACTCAGATGCAGATGGTGGAAGAGGATGCTATCAAGCGTGCACAAATGGTAGATAAGGTAGAACTGGCTCTCAAGCCCAACTTCTGGAATTTCTACCTCCTGGGCGAGGTACATCCCTGGAAAAGTATACCTTTCTACTTCTCTGCAGGTCTATTCATTGGTAGCCAGAATTTCTTTCATTTCCGCAATACCAATGATGGCGCTCTTGGCTTCCTCTACGATGCCAATCAGAAAGTGGAAGACTACAATCGCCTCTACCGTACAAATTATCCGCCCGTCGGAGTGCAGTTCGGCGACTACGTGTTCACAGCTGATGAAAATGGTAACATCGACGTGCGCATGAAGACCAATGCCGTGAAACCTTATCTCGGCATCGGCTTTGGACAGCACCTCGCTAAGACCCATCGTGTCAGCCTGGCCGTTGATTTAGGTCTGATGTTCTGGGGTTCACCGAAATTCGTGCTGAACAACGGTAAAGAGATTGATTCGGCTGGTAAGAATTCTGGTATCGGCAGTGTGCTGTCATGGTTGAAAGCATGGCCCAACTTGGAGGTAAGAGTAGCCTATAAAATCTTTTAGGCGTTTGCGACATTTCTTGACGTCAATTTAGGATATAACTATTATGAAGAAAATCCTTCTTATCAGTGTCTTGTCAATTTTCGGATTGACATCAGCCCATGCACAGTATAATAATGATGTGGAATTAGGTATGTTCAATCACCTAAGTGTGGGCGTTGGTGTTGGTACCACATTTATCAGCATAGGCGCTGCCGCCCCCATCTCCAGATTTGTATCTGTCCGTGCTGGCGCAGACTTCATGCCCGTGTCAAATATCAAGTTCCATCCTGCGCTTGACTTGGGGTTTAGTCAGGACGTTAAGGATTTTTTCGAAGAATGGTTTCCTAAGGCCCTGCCTGATAAGCGCTTGCCTGATAAGATTGAATTCGATGGCAAGTTGAAATATACTGCCGGGCATCTGCTCTTTGATGTCTATCCTTTCAAGAACAGCTCCTTCCACGTGACGGCTGGAGCCTATATTGGCGGTAAGGAGTTGGTAAACATGGACACCGCTGGTGACCAGATTTTGCTGGAGGGAATCTATGCCTATAACCATTCAGAGATTCGTGAGGAATGGGGACTTGGCAAACTCGGCGTTAAGCTGGGCAACTATTTCCTGGAGCCTGATAAGGATGGAGTGATCAAGACCACGGTGGAAGTCAATGCCTTCCGTCCTTATATCGGTATCGGCTTTGGTCGTGCCGTTCCAACTAAGCACCGTTTCGCCTGCAATGTCGACCTGGGTATCCAGTTCTGGGGAAAACCCAAGGTCTTTTTGGAGGGTGATAATGGAAAGACACGGCTCGATAAGCTTGATAACCTCGACGCCCAGAGTGCAAAAGCCCTCAAATCGCTGAGTGAGACCACATTCTGGCCCACACTGAATGTGAGATGTGTATACCGTATTTTCTAACAACGGCTGACAAAAATCATCCCCGCCACTTTGCAATGGCGGGGATGTATTTTTCTGCAGTATGGCTGCCTCTGTGGAGGCTCTTTATTTTGTGATTCTGATCCAGTCGGCATCTATCCAGCCACGATCGCATTTGGAATCAGTCTCTACGGCAATGAAACCGAACTTGGCTCCAATCCACTTGCCTTCCTTCATTTGGAACACTTCGCCGCAGGGCGAGAATCTCTTACCATCCTGACTCCAGGCAAACGTCATTTTCGAATCCTTCACCTTTAGGCGCAGGTAGATGTCCTCGTGGATGCCTGGCTTATAGTCGATCTGGTCGACATCGGTCGGTTTCAGCATCGTGATGAGTTGCTCGGTCTGTGGATTGCCTTTATCGGCACCTTTGCAGGTGAGTTGTATTAACTGGAACTCATGTCCTTTGCGACGTACCGCCAGAGCGCTATAGTCCAGTCCCATCATGATGAGTCCGCCCATCTGTCCCTCGGCTTTCGAGGTGAAACGGAGTTTGGTGGTGACGGTAAACTGATCGGCAGGCGTCTTCTGGAGCAGCATGTTGGGTACTTCCCAGAAATTTTTCCAACCCTCAGACAGCTTATAGGTGTAGAGGCGGAAGGTGCCGAAGGCGGTAGGCACACCGAACTTCTCATCATAATTGCCGTGCCACTGCCACTGCAGTCCAATGGAGGGCGTATTAAAGTCATCGCTCTCCACAGGGTTGATGACAATGCTACTCGATGACTGTGGCTTCTTATAGGTAGTGACAGGTTCGCCTTTCTTGCCCATGATAGGCCAGCCAGTTGACCAGTCAACGGGATTCAGATGTACCACGCGACCGTAGGCTTCCTTGTCTTGGAAGTGCAGGAACCAGTCTTCGCCGTATTTCGTATGTACCCAGCCGCCTTGATGAGGCCCGTTGATAGTGGTCTTACCTTGAGCCAATACGATCTTGTGCTCATAGGGACCGTAGGGCGATTTGGAACGCATTGCCAATTGGAAACCTGTGGGGACACCGCCTGCTGGGCACATGATCCAGTACCAGTCATCGCGCTTATAGAACTTCGGACCTTCGCAGGTACGGTTTTCCGTGCCGTTGCCGTCAAAGACGATGACGGGCTGTCCGATGGCTCGTGTACCGTCTGCCGACAGTTCACGAACTGTCAGTACCGAGGCAAACTTACTGCGCGAGTTGGCCCATCCGTTCACTAAGTAGCAGCGTCCGTCCTCATCCCAAAGTGGGGTGGTGTCGATATAACCCTGTCCTGGAATCACGCAGACGGGCTGTTCCCATTCACCAGCAGGATTCCCGTCTTTAGTCTTCACCATCATGACGCCGAAGTCGGGGTCGCCCCAGTAGATATAGTACTGTCCGTCGTGGTAACGGATAGAGGGAGCCCATATGCCATTGCCATGCTGCGGGCGGCTGCTGAAGTGTGCCAGCAGTTTGTCGTGGCCCTCATAGAGATTCTTGATGGCATAATTGATGATCTCCCAGTTTACTAAGTCCTTGGAGTGCAGGATAGGCAACCCTGGTGTACAATGAAAACTCGAAGCCGTCATGTAGTAATCCTCGCCGCTCGGTCCAACGCAGACATCAGGGTCGCTATAGTCTGCATTAATAACGGGATTTGTATAAGTGCCGTCGCCGTTGTCGGGTGACCAGACTTCGGATTTGTACTGGGCTGAAGCCTGTGTGATGCTAAAGCCGATACATAGTAGAAAGAGGTATTTTCTCATATTTGTTGCTTGCGATTCAAGTTTGTATTCTTATTCTATTGCATTCTCTGCAGGCCTTCCCAACGCACGTCCCATTTGCCGTCTTTTGGGAAACCGGGATTCAGGGGCTCTTTACAGCCGTCCCATCCTGCACACATCATGGCGACGGCGGTGAGGAGGGCACCATTGCCTGGCAGGTAAATACGCAGACGGTCTGGCGTCTGGAAATTATGACCGTTTTTGAGATAGGTATTCTTTTGAGTGTCGATGAACAAGGCTTTGAGAGCGGTTTCTGGATCACCCAGACGGGCTGCCGTCATGGCAATCATGCCATAGTCCCAGCCCCATGTGGTCTGCCAGTTCCAGTTCTGCATCACCCAGTTAAGAGTTTTCTTCATCTTTTCTTGATGATACAGTAAGGTGTAAGGGGCATTCCCGCTGGGCAGGAGGCCACAGGCTCCGAGTACGGCAGGATGGTCGTTACGGCATTTATCTGCGAATGTCTCGATCTTCTTGCCAGTGGCGTCGAAGGGGTCGAAGGCTTCCGACTCTTGTTGGTTGCCTATCGGAAGTCCTGCAGTATAGATGCCATCAGCCTCAGGCAGGGGAGAGAGCCGACGAATGATGTCGTCCCATAAGGCGATGCGCTCTTTGCCTTGACGCTCGCGCCACTGCTGAGCAACAGCCAGTCCATACTGCCAATAGGCGAGTTCGAAGGGGTGGTTGTAGGAGATGTCCTTGGTCATACATTCCTGCATGGCTGTACATCCCTTGAGGATATAGCGGTCTGAGTGCTGGTCGAAGGTGACATAGTCGGCCATAAACTCAGCAGTGGCCTCTACCTGTTCGCTGTATTCCTTGAGTGTCTCGACTGACGGATTGGCACGATACATTTCTTCTGCGAGGTAGATGTAGTGGGGCTGTTGCCAGATGAGGAACGAGCCCGTGTTCGAGGGTGCTTCACCTGCCCAAGGGTCGGTCATCTTCATCCAGCGCACACCCTTGAACCCTTGGCGCTGGGCAATCTGTCTGGCTACAGGATAAGCCGTCTCGTTATACCAGGCTAATATCTGCTGTACTGTTTCCGGATGATTCCAAAGAGCAAAGTCAGTGATGTGCCACCAAGTCATCTCAAGATGAGGGCGTCCGAACCAAGTGTTATAAGTCAGTCCGGATTCCTGTGGCGGCATATTGTTGGCGCAATTGATTTGCGTAAGATGTTGTGAGAGTACGACCCTGCGCTCCAGTTCTTTTGCACGTGGATCTGTACATCGGGAGAAATCGATAATGGCACCTTGTTTCCACCAGTGGTTCCAGTGCCGAAGGGTGGCCTTGTGATACTGATCGTATTCAAAACCTGTAGTATCTGCCTGATTCGGCTGGTGGGGAAGGTACTCAGCAGAGAAAGTCAGGATATCCTCATCGGTAGTGAGTTCGAAGTGGTGACGATCACATGCTTTGAATGTGGCTTCGCCTTCCCACAGGATGCGGACATAGTAGGTGGTGCTGTCAAGCGTGCGCTTAATCAGTGCAGAATGCTTGTCTTGAGCAATGATCGTGGAGTGGTGGCGTTTGGGCTTGGTCCAGTCATTCCCATCGTCGGCATGTTTCCCTGTAGGATAAGAAAACTGAAGTGCAACAGTGGCTCTGTGATCTCTTAATAGGTTACTGACGATTCTTGCATAGAGGGCATCCTTCGTAGGATGGACGCCAGTGGTAACCTCTACCTTCTCGCCGTCGGTCGTGAATGATGATTCTATTTCTCCGTCCCAAAGCTTTTGTTCCTGGCGGATGGAAGAGAGGGCTTGAAGAGAAATAGCTTTTCCTGAAGTATCTTTCAGATCAAGTCCTATGGTGCCGAGGTTCAGCCGGTGGGGATTCACACGAAAGTACTCCGTCGCATCCTTGTGGCGACCGTCCTCTGCCTTCTTGTATTCCACAGCATAAACTTCCTGATGACCATGACCGAAGTCGAAGGCTTTCTCGCTTTCAGAGACCGTCAGGTAATTGGTGTTTTCGAACTTATGCCATCCCCAATCGGACATAGCGTTCAGGGGCACACCTGCCCCATAATCAAAAGGGAAGGACTGCAGACCTGTTACATCGACGGTGGCAGCAAAATGTCCGTTACCGACGGTGAGAGAGGCAAGGTCGTTGGCCTCGGTGATGATGGGATTGTTGCGATTAACAACAGCGTGACGGTCTATGCAGGCCGTCACGTTGTTTACTTTATATCCTAATTTCTCAATTTCCAGGGAGGCCCAGATAAACGGCCCTACGCCCTTGGCATCGTTATCGCGGATCGGTTCTGACAGGTAGTATTGGTAACCTCCGTCTCGTCGTTTGTTCTCCTTTACGCTACCCTTAGGGTTGATCTTCTTCATGGCTTCTACCACTTGTGGCGTCGCAGCAGGACCGAGGCCTGCCACTTCACAACATTGGGTCAGTGAGATGGTCTTATCCTCGTTCACACGTATGAAGTTCTTGATGATACCTTGGTAGGCTTTGATGCCAGCATCGCGGTATTTCGTTCCAAGGTAGCCTTTGTTATATGCCTTCAAGAGCACGTAAGCAAACATAGAAGTACAGGTTGACTCGAGATAGTTGCCTTCACGCCCGGGAGAGTCCATCACCTGATACCAGGCGCCAGTTTCCTTATCCTGCCATTTGATGACGGCATCGAGATCCTTCTGCAACAGTTCGATGACTTCGCCACGACGGCTGTAGTCCTCGGGCAGAGCATCGAGCACCTCAATAAGGGCCATGGAGTACCAGCCCTGGGCACGGCCCCAACAGTGCTGTGAGAGACCAGTCTCATTGTCGCTCCAGAATGCGTCGCGTGTCTCGTCATAAGCATGACGGTTCAGACCTGTCTTGGGGTCGAAAGTGCGCTCGTAGGTGATCTTCAGTTGGTTGACGGCATCGTCGTAAATCTTGATGGCTTCTTTCGGCTTCAGTTGTGTTGAAGCAGTAAGGCATCGGAATGGCAGTCCCATGAAGATGCCGTCGAGCCATACCTGATAAGCATAGATGGCCTTGTGCCAGAATACCTTGTCGGCAATGGTGCGCGGCTGATTCTGCAGTTGCTTCATCATTGTATTGATGGCCAACTTGTTCTTGGGCTCTGGATAGAGGTTGTACATACGTGTCACAAAGTGGCCTGTGCGGATATTGTCGAGATTGTACTCTAGGATGTCATAACCACGGATGTCGCCTTTTTCGTTGATCATCGTATCTGTATACTCCTGGCAGTACTTGCGGATGTCCTCGCCGCCGTATGTAAGATAGGTGTCGAGCATGCCTTCGAGTTCGATACCCATCACGTAGCTCCATTTAGGCTTTTTGGAGAAGTCGAGCAGATAACTCTTGGGCACGCGCTGCATCTCAGAATAAGTGAGCCACTCGGAGTAGTGCTCATAGGGAGCCTTCTGCAGACTGAGCGAACCATTGATAAACAGGTTCTCAAACTGGACGTTACGGGTCTTGCCGCTCGAGAAGTTGCCGTCCTTCACACCATTAAACTTACAGTTCTTGACGGTGACATCGTAGACGTATGTATCTTCGTCGAGACCAATGATCTGAACACCATATTGCGACTTCTCACTGGTAACATTCTCCATATAGATGTTGCGAACGGTGGGGTAGTATCCACGACAGCAGATCTCATTGTGCTCGTAGTCGAGATTGATCTTCAGAACGCTCTCCTTGCATACGCCCACCTTGATGTTACGCATATTGATATTCTCGATAATGCCACCACGACAAGAGTTGGTCTTGATGCGGAGTACACGCTCCAGTTCGGGAGAGTCCATCACGCAGTCGTGGGCATAGACATTCTGACAACCGCCGGAGATTTCGGAGCCAACCACTACACCACCATGACCATTCTTCATCTCGCAGTTGCGGATGATGATGTTCTTCGAGGGCATGTTGCGCTCACGGCCGTCGCGGTTGCGCCCGCTCTTGATGGCAATGCAGTCGTCGCCAGTGTTGAAGAAGCAATCTTCGATAAGGACGCGATCGCAGCACTCAGGATCGCAGCCGTCACCATTGGGACCATCGTTGATCATCTTCACCCGGCGCACAGTGATATCGGTAGAGTGAAGGGGATGGATTACCCAAAAGGGGGAACGTAGGAGGGTGATATCCTCAAGCAGGATACCCTCGCATTTGTTAAAGCTGACGAGCTGAGGGCGCAGGCCGTCTTCGGCAGTGAAGATACGCTCGGGTGAGCGCTCACCTTTCTCATTATACATGGGAATCCCGTCTTCACCATTCTTCAGCAGACGGGCACGTGACCCACCGCGCTGGCTGATCATGCCTTCTTTCCATCCGAAGCGGGGATTGCCGTTCCAAGGCCACCATGTATCGTTAGAGCCGCCGCCATCGATGGTGCCCTTGCCTGTAACAGCAATGTCTTTTACACCGAAAGCATAGATGCATGGTGACAGATTGAAGCACTCCAAACCTTCCCATGAGGTCTCGACGATGGGATAGAGCTCGGGCTGGAAGGCAAACTCGAGGACAGCGCCCTCTTCGACGTGCAGGTTCACACCATCTTTGAGGGTGATAGCACCTGTGAGGAACGTCTGACCTGTCGGCACAACCACGCGACCGCCACCCTTCTTAGAGCATTGATCGATGGCCTTCTGAATGGCTTTCTGATTCTTCTCTGCCGTTGCATCGGGCTTGGCACCGAATTTCGTAATCACATAATCCTTATCCGCAAACTGTGGGACACGGATACTCTGCTCTATTTGCTTGTACTGAGCTTCATCCCATCCTTGGGCTGTTGCTAATGTCGGGCAAATCAGACACAGAAGTAACAATCTTAATAGTTTCTTCATATATGAATATTTAAAAATGTTTTAGTTCGTAGTTCACGATTTGCGTACAAAGATACACAAAAAATGTGATATTACGAACTAAAACAAAAGAAAAAACAACGTAAACGTTATCTTTTCAGAGCATCGAATAGTTTGTCAAGTGCTTCGTCGGCATTTTGGCTTTCATTGAGTAAAGTCACGAATTTGCTACCGATGATGGCACCGGCTGCATTGTTTTGGGCAGCTTCTAATGTCTGCTTGTTGCTGATGCCGAAACCGATCATACGAGGATTGCGCAGATGCATGTCGTTGATCCGCTTGAAATACGCCTGTTTCTCTTCATCGAACGATTTCTGTGTACCCGTGATGGCAGCCGAAGAAACCATATAGATGAAACCATCGGTGTTGTTGTCGATAAAGCGGATGCGCTCCTCGGATGTTTCTGGAGTAATCAGCATGATGATACGTAGGTCGTATTTATCGGCAATGGGTTTGACAACATCCTGATAGTCCTTGAAGGGCAGGTCGGGAATGATGGCTCCACTGACACCACTTTCCACGCAACTCTTGCAAAATGCTTCAATGCCATAATGCATGATGGGATTGAGATAACCCATCAGTACAAGCGGGATTTCTATTTCCTCTTTAATCTCCTGAAGTTGTGAGAAAAGCTTCTTCAGACTCATGCCGTTCTTGATGGCTCTTGTCGCAGCGCTCTGGATGACGGGACCGTCGGCAAGTGGATCGCTAAAAGGAATACCTACTTCAATCATGTCAATGCCTCGACGCTGCATGGTCTTGATGACTTCACCTGTATTCTCCAAGGTCGGGCAACCTGCACAGAAGTAGAGCGACAAGAGTTTCTTGTCCTGCTGATCTTTGAAAAGTTGATTGATCTTATTTGTCATATTGTGATTATTTTATTTTTTCGAGAAAAGTTCTGAGTTTATCTATGTCTTTGAATGCGGGTGAGACCTCGAAACGAGAATTGAGGTCGATGCCGATGCAGCTTGGGTGATGAAACGAATTGACAGATTCTGCGTCGTCCAAACCGATGCCTCCGCTTAATAAGAATGGTGTCTTGCCATGATAGGCGGTTAGCACAGACCAATCGAATTTCTGACCGTTTCCTCCAGCCATCTGTCCTTTGGTGTCAAAGAGGAAATAGTCAGCTATTCCTTCGTATTGTTCTGTCTGCATCAGGTCATCTACATGAGCAATGTTGAATGCCTTGATGGTTGTGTGATGCTTAAGAGCTTTCACATAATCAGGCGATTCCTGGCCATGAAGTTGAATGATATTGAGTTGATAGTCGGAGATATGTTGTCTGATGTCCTCGAGGGGAGCATCGACAAACACGCCAACTCTTTTCTGATGCTTAGGCAGATATGAAGGCACCTCGGCTACGAACCTCTTGCTCTGGGGCCAGAAGATCATGCCTATCCAATCGACACCTAATTTCTCTACATCGCGGATGTTCTGGGCATCACGCATGCCACATACCTTGACAATCATAGTTGGGCAATGAAGGCATTAAGTGCCAAACCAGGATCAGGCTGACTCATAAACGCTTCGCCCATCAGGAATCCATTATATCCGAGGGCTTTCAACTGCTTGACTGTTTCGGGGTCAGACAGTCCGCTTTCACTCACTTTTACACTGTCTTGGGGAAGTCGCCCAAACAGATCATAAGATTTAGTCACGTCAGTCTCGAATGAACCGAGGTTCCTGTTGTTAATGCCACACATGTCGGGACCAAGTTCGGCATATTCTGTCTCAGCCTCTGTGTGCATCTCCAACAAGACTTCCATTTGCAGATCATGCGCTTTGTTGATGAAGTTCAGGCATTCTTCTTTAGTTAGACAGGATGCAATGAGCAGGATTGCCGAGGCACCAAAAAGCTTGGCTTGATAAATCTGATATTCGTCAATAATGAAATTCTTGTATAAGATGGGGATGGATACTTTCGACAGTTTGGCACTCCTGATGTGTACGCTGCTACCTCCGAAAAAATGAGAATCTGTCAGAATGCTCAATGCACTTGCGCCATTCCTTTCATAACTGATAGGTATGATACTGGGGTTTGCATCCTTGTTGATCCATCCTTTAGAGGGGGATTTGCGCTTGAACTCTGCAATGATACCTGTTGTCGACTTCTTGAGAATCTGACTCATGGGTGCCATTTGAGACCCCTCGAGAATTTCTGTTCTTTCTACCAGAGTATCCAGTTTCAGCTCTTTCTTGTAATTCTCAACTTCCTGTTTCTTGAAAGCAACGATTTTTTCTAAGATGTCTGCCATAACATTAACTATTTAGTTCTACAAATTTCTTAAATGTAGCGAGGGCTCTGCCGCTGTCGATACTCTCGCGTGCAATACTGATGCACTCCTCAATATCTTTCTTCCCCCTTTCCAATACTTGAATGCCGAAGGCTGCATTTGCCAGAACGATGTTCTTCTGTGCAGGCAGTGCACGGTTCTCAAGTACAGAATCGAAGATCTGGGCGGCCTCTTCCTCCGTGGCTCCACCAACGAGTTCTTCGGGTTTGGCAATGTTGAAACCAAGGTCCTGTGGCTTGAAGACGCGTTCATAGTTGTTGGTGGTCACTTTAAAGTCGCCTGTCAGTGAGATCTCGTCATATCCATCGATAGAGTTGACGATACCATAGTCGATGCCGATCTTCTGATAGACATTGTTGTATAACCGCATCTGGTCGAGGTTGGCAACACCCAACAGCTGACAACTGGGCTGACTGGGATTGACAAGAGGACCTAACAGATTGAAGATGGTTGGGAACTGCAATGCCTTACGGATAGGTCCGACAAACTTCATGGCCTTAGCAAACAGTTGGGCATGGAGATAGACGATGCCGGCTTCATCGAGGCTGCGGTTGAGTTTGTCAATGTCGTCAGTAAACTTGATGCCGTGATGCTGGATGACGTTCGAAGCACCACTGACAGAGGTTGCAGCATAGTTGCCGTGCTTGGCAACTTTGTAGCCTGCGCCTGCAATCACAAAACAGGCTGTCGTTGAGATGTTGAAGGTGTTCTTGCGGTCTCCGCCTGTTCCTACGACATCGATATAACGGTCAGCCTGGAGAATGGCAGGAACTCCTGTCTCAAGGATACCGTCACGGAAACCGAGTAGTTCGTCGACTGTCACACCACGCATCTGCAACGCTGTGAGCAGTGCTGTAATTTGTTCGTTGGGGAATTCACTCTGTGTGATTCCAATCAGAATCTGTTTCATTTCCTCACGGGAGAGTTCCTCGTGGTTCAGCATTCTGTTGAGTATATCTTTCATTGACTGTGCCATTGTCGTATTCTTTTTAGCTTTAACTTCTTACTATTCACTCATCACTTTTCACATCTATAAGAACAGCCAGTTCTGTAGCATCTTCTTTCCATCAGGTGTCAGGACACTCTCAGGATGGAATTGGATACCTCTGATATTCAGGGTCTTGTGGCGGAGTGCCATAATCTGTCCTTCGTCGCTTTCTGCCGTGATTTCCAGACAATCAGGGAAGTCTTCTTTCGAGACTACCCATGAGTGATAACGTCCCATGGTGACACGGCTAGAGAGTCCTGAAAAGATCTCGTCATTACCAAACTGTGTCCCTTCTGTAGCGATACCGTGAAATACTTCGGAAAGGTTCTCCAGTTTTCCGCCGAATACCTCGCCAATAGCCTGATGACCGAGGCAGACGCCCAGGATCGGCTTTTTGCCGGCATAAGTCCTGATCACATCGAGAAGCAGTCCAGCCTCAGAAGGAATGCCAGGTCCTGGCGACAAGATGATCTTCGAGAATGATTCCAGTTGCGGCAGTTCGAACTGGTCGTTTCTAAAGACGGTTACCTCTGCCCCCAGTTCTTTCACCAGATGACTCAAGTTATATGTAAACGAGTCATAGTTGTCGATTATTGCTATTTTCATATCCAAATAGTGTTAATTCTGTGTTGGTTTTACATTTTCTCTGCCATGAGGATAGCTCTACGTAGGGCACCGAGTTTGTTATTCACTTCCTGAAGTTCATATTCTTCATTGCTCTTTGCAACGATGCCGCCACCAGCCTGGAACCATAACTCGCCGTTTCGGCTGACAAAAGTACGGATGGTAATGGCTTGGTTGAGTGATCCGTCAAGTCCGATATATCCGATACATCCGCCATAGGCACCACGGTTATGGGGCTCATATTCGGAGATGAGCTGCATAGCTCTTACCTTTGGCGCACCCGAGAGGGTGCCTGCAGGGAAGGTGTCGATAAACGACTTGATAGGATCGGCGTGCTCGTCGAGTTCCCCGGAAACTCTCGAAACGAGGTGAATCACATGAGAATAATACTGAAGATCCTTATAGAAATCGACTTTGACATTGTGGCAGTTTCGTGACAAGTCGTTACGAGCCAGGTCAACCAGCATCACATGTTCTGCATTTTCTTTCGGATCGTTTCGCAGATATTCGGCTCCTTGACGGTCGGCATCAGCATCACCAGTACGCTTTGTGGTTCCTGCAATCGGGTCGATATAAGCTTTGCCTTTTTCGATGCGACAATGAGTCTCGGGTGAAGAACCGAAAATGCGGAAGCCTCCGAAATCGAAATAGAATAGGTAAGGTGAGGGATTGATGCTTCTTAACGCTCTGTAGAGCTTGAAGTCATCGCCTTCATATTTCTGGATGAAACGTCGTGAGAGGACAATCTGGAAGACATCGCCTCGCAGACAGTGCTGGATACCTCTGCGGATGTTGGCCTTATGCTCTTCATCTGTCAGTGTAGATGAAACTTCGCCAACAGGATGGAATCCGTATGCCTGGATATTTGATTTGTTCATCTGACGCATGATCTCATCCAGTTCCTGTGCTTCACCCAAGGTTATCATTGTCAGCTGACTATTGAAATGGTCGAACACGATAACAACCTTATATAATATATATAACAGATCAGGCGCATCATTCTTCTCCTGAGTCTCATCTTTCACATCGATATTCTCAAAATAGCGAACGGCATTGAAACTGGTATAACCATAGAGCCCGCAGAAGTTGGCGTGTTCTCCCTTGACCTTAATACTGTCGATCAGTGTATGGATAGCCTGATCTGCCTGATAGTCTTTGGTGATGTCATGATGCTCCGTCTTGCCATCAGGAAAGGTGATGGTGGCTTTCCCGTGTCCGATAGCAACACTGGCTATGGGATTGATACCGATAAACGAGCGTGAATTGTTGGCATCGTGATAATCGGAACTCTCCATAAGTGCACTTTGTGGATAAAGATCCCTGAGTCTCATGTAGACGCCTACTGGTGTATACAGGTCTGCCAGAATGGTCTTGCTGGTTGTTGTGTAATTAAAAGTTTCCATATTCTTTTGCCATTTCTTTGTTGTTCAGGTAAGTCTCTACATCCTTGTCGCCTCTTCCGCTGACCGTCAGTACTACTACGTCGTCGGGTTTGAATGTAAGTTTAGAAAGTGCTGCGATAGCATGGGCACTCTCGATGGCAGGGATAATTCCTTCCATCCGAGTGAGTTCATAGCCACCATAAATGGCCTCGTCGTCGTTGATGCTTAAAACCTGTGTGCGACCTTTCTTCGCCATGTTACAATGCATGGGACCGACACCAGGATAGTCAAGACCGGCAGAAATGGTGAAGGCTTCTTGAATCTGCCCGTTTTCATCCTGCATGACCAGCATTTTGGCTCCATGCAGGATTCCCGTTGTTCCCTTGTGGATCGTTGCAGCCGTGTGATTGGTTTCCCAACCATGTCCGCCAGCTTCTGCCAAGACGATCTTCACACGTAGGTCGTTCATATAGTGATAGATGGTACCGGCAGCGTTGCTTCCTCCTCCAATGCAGGCGATAAGGTAGTCGGGGTAGTCGCGTCCGATTTTCTCCTCAAGCTGCCATTTGATTTCCTCGGAGATGACGCTTTGCATACGGGCCACAAGATCGGGGTAGGGGTGTGGTCCCATCGTTGAACCTACGATATAGAAGGTGTCCTTGGGATGACAGCACCAATCGCGAATCGCTTCGCTGCAAGCGTCACTGAGGGTCATGTTACCAGTGCGAACAGGATGAACCTGAGCTCCCAGCATCTTCATGCGCTCAACATTGGTGTGTTGACGCTCTACATCGGTGGCACCCATGAATACTTCACACTTCATGTTCATCAGGGCACAGACCGTTGCTGTTGCAACACCATGCTGTCCTGCACCAGTCTCTGCGATAATGCGCGTCTTGCCCATCTTTTTTGCTAATAAGATCTGTCCGATGGTGTTGTTGATCTTGTGAGCTCCCGTGTGATTCAGGTCTTCACGCTTCAGATACAACTGACAACCATAACGCTCACTCATCCGTTTGGCAAAATAAAGAGGTGAGGGTCTGCCGACATAGTCTTTCAGGAGGGCATGGTACTCCTTTTTGAATTCTTCGCTCTCGATAATCGGCAGATATGCCTCTTGCAGGTCACTGACGCATTTATAGAGGATCTCTGGCACGTATGCACCTCCGAACTCTCCGTAAAAACCTCTTTCGTCAACTTGATAATTACTCATATAATTCTAATTTAATTAATGTATTTCAACTTTGATGACTTCCAAAAAAGGCCCGCCGCTGTCGCGACGAGCCTTATGTATTTTGGTATGATAACATATACGGCTATCAGCCTCGCGACGTTTTTAATCTCGAGTCCTGCCACCACCAAATGTTATACATACAATTCTTCATCTATTTAACAGCTATTTGTTCTGGCTGCAAAAGTATATATAATTTTTCTATCGTGCAAATTTTTTGCCGACTTTTTTGATAAATTGAAAGAAAAATCTTAATTTTGCCGACAAAATCTTAGTAAACAATGACTTTAAAAGACTTTTTATCACAAGGTGACCGTTTTGCTGCTCATGCAGGTTGCTTATTAAAAGAGGTACGTGAAGGCTATGCCCGTGCTGAGTTGTTTGTAACCCCAGATCACCTGAATGCAGGTGGCGTTTGCCAGGGTGGCGCCTTTTTTACTTTAGCAGATATTGCTTTGGCAGCTGTCATGAATAGTCGTGAACAGCTGACATTCGGTATTGAGAACAATATTGTGTTTCTGAAAAGTGCGAAAGTAGGGGATACTCTTATTGCAGAAGCAACAGAAGTGTTCAATCATCATAAGATTCCGTATGTCGATGTTCGTATTACAAATCAGCATGGTGAGCTGTGTTGTGTGGTAACAGGACTGGCATATAGAAAAGCCGCCAATTTGGAAATTGACGGCTTGGAGTAATGTCTCTTCAGATTCTTACTGGATTTCCCAGCCTATGGCTGACGCACCAAGAACGGCTGCGCTGGCACCGTCAAGTCCACTTACCAGGAACTGGGCCTTGCCTTTGAAGATTTTCAGAACGTGAGCATTATAAGCCTCACGGATGGGTTTCATGATCAGTTCGCCAGCCTTTACCATGCCACCGAAGAAGATAAAAGCTTCAGGTGATGAGAAAGCTGCAAAGTCGGCACATGCTTCACCCAGCATCTTGCCAGTAAACTCATAAATCTCTTTTGCCAGTTCGTCGCCCTTGCCTGCAGCGATAGATACATCGAGTGAGGTGATCTTTTCGGGATCTAACTCACGGAGCAATGACGGACGCTCAGTCTTTGCCAGCATCTCACGGGCTGTGCGGGCTACACCTGTTGCAGAGCAGTAGCACTCCAAACAGCCGGTGCGACCACAACCGCACATGCGTCCTTCTTCACCACGAACCATTGTTACGTGCCCCAGCTCTCCAGCAAAACCATCATGTCCATAAAGCAGTTGACCGTTTACGACGATACCAGAACCTACACCTGTTCCAAGGGTAATGACGATGAAGTTCTTCATGCCTCTGGCTACTCCATAGACCATCTCGCCGATAGCAGCAGCGTTGGCGTCATTTGTCAGCGCCACAGGGATATTGTTCAGTCGCTCACTGAACAACTTGGCGAGGGGCACAACACCATCGTGAGCCCATGGCAGGTTTGGGGCAAATTCTATGGTGCCGTTGTAATAGTTCCCGTTGGGCGCACCGATACCCATGGCCTTGATTTTCTCAATGCCACCTACTTGGTCGATAATCACTTGCAGAGCATCTACACAGGCGTCGACATAGTCTTCTACCTTTTCATAGCCGCCCGTTTTGATAGCCGTTGTGGCCTTGATGTCACCACGGGCATCTACGATGCCGAATACAGAGTTTGTTCCTCCTAGGTCTAAGCCGATTACATATGGCTTGATTGTTGGATTTTGCTGTTCCATACCTTATGTCTTTATTGTTTTTGTTGAATAATTCATTTTCAAGCTACAAAGATAAGAAAAAACTTTCGTTTGACCGCCGTTTTTACGGAAATTAACCATCTAAGCCTACATTTTTCCAAAAAATAGGGTGCAACTTTTGGTGGGGTCGGAAAAATGTAGTAACTTTGCCCCATATTTATGCAATAAGGTGTATGATGAATCGATTCCGGCTTCTTTTCGGCACTTTGGCATTGTTGTTGGCTGTGATTCTTCTGTCGTGTGGCGATTCGGCGAAAAGACACAGAGAACTACGGGCCAGTAGGGCTGACAGCATATTGTTCGACATCGGTGTTAATAAGGGCTACGACCACATGCGGGCACTCACTGACAGTTTCGAGATGGAGGGAGACCTCTCGCCTCTCGATGCCAACCGTTGGCGAGGTACCGCCTATTACCGTCAGGGACAGTACAATATGGCCGAGATTTGTTACCGGAAGGCTATGGAGTGTAAGGTAGAGAGCGAGGCCGACCAACAAAGCTACAACAAATGCGCGCGCCGCCTCTCGGAACTGTTGCTTATCAAGGGTGATTTTGAGGGCTCTCTACGTGTAGCCATCCCTGCTGTGAAAAAGATGGATGAGTCGGGTATTGGTTCTGACATCGACTACGCTATTCTGCTGAATAATATTGGCTGTTGTCAGTTGAATCTTGGACAGGACAAGGAGGCCAATGAGAGTTTCCTGACAGCACGTGAGCATTATGTCAACCGCTGGCAGAGCGATACTACCAGTCGTGGTTTCCAAGAGGCAGTCGTCGGCACGGTCTACACTAGTATGGCCTATATTAATACGCGTCGCTACGAAGAGTCTATCTATTGGATTGATCGGACTGAGATGCTATTGAACAAATATCGTGAAAGGTCTGATGCCCGTGTTGAGTACTTCGATGAGTATCAGGGGCGTATTGAGATTATGCGTGCGGTGGCTCAGCAGGGGCTTGGAAAGTCCGATGAGGCTGCAAAAGCTTATAAAGCTTTCCTGAAAACCGACTATTCTCATACCGATGCTGGGCGTATCAATGCCAATGACTACCTTGTGGCAGCCCATCGTTATCAGGAGGCTGCAGATAATTATCGCTGTCTCGATAAGATGATGAAAGAGGCGGGACTTGGAGAATCGCTCGACAACATCCAACTTTATATGTTGCCCAAATATCTGGCCAATAAGGAGGCTGGACGTAGCGACTCTGCCCGTGTAGCTGCCCAGCGCATTCTTCTGAAACTTGACGAGGCCATCACAGGACAGAAAAACAGTACAACTGCCGAACTTGCCACCATTTACGATACTCAAGGTAAAGAGACTGAAATAGCACGTCAACAGGTGGAGATGTCGAAGCAGCGACTCTTTGCGTCGGCTGTGGCTATGATACTCGTCTTTGCCTTCTTTTTCATCTACACACTTCATAAGCGTAATGCCACTCACAAACTCGCTGTAGCCCACGAAAAACTACAGCATGCCTATGATAAGCTGGAAGAAACCACTACGGCAAAGGAGCGTATTGAGAGTGAACTCCGTATCGCCCGTGATATCCAGATGTCGATGGTGCCCAATGTGTCGCCTGATCGTGAAGGACTTGACCTCTATGCCACGATGACGCCCGCCAAAGAGGTTGGGGGCGACCTTTATGGTTATCTGCTGATAGGAGATGATTTATATTTCTGTGTCGGTGATGTTTCGGGCAAGGGTGTTCCGGCTTCCTTGTTCATGGCTCAGGCCACACGCCTTTTCCGTACGCTTGCTGCCCAGAATATGATGCCTTCTGAGATTGCTACCCGTATGAACGATGCGCTGACGGAGAATAACGAGCGCGGTATGTTTGTGACGATGTTCCTCGGACTTGTCAACCTTGATTCGGGCCGTCTTGACTTCTGTAATGCAGGTCATAATCCTCCTGTTATCTTTGACAGTGAACAGCAGGGCAAGTTCATCGATATGGAGTCGAATGCACCTATTGGCCTGTGGCCTGATCTCGATTATGTGGGTGAGACTATACAAAATATTAAAGGTAAACCGTTTTTCGTTTATACCGACGGACTCAACGAAGCAGAGAATCTCGGGCAGGAGCAGTTTGGTGATGAGCGTATGTTGGAGTTTCTCCATCATGCTCATTTCAGAGATGCTCGTGAGCTTGTGGAGACACTTAAAACCGAGGTTGAGAAATTCCGTGATGGTGCCGAACCAAATGACGATATGACGATGCTTTGTCTGAAAGTAAAATAATAAAAGATTCGAAATATGCCTTTTCATGTACCAATTAACATATTGGACTTTATCTTTAAGGGAATCATGATTGGCGTGATTGCCTCTGCCCCGATGGGTCCGGTGGGTATTCTGTGCGTGCAGCGTACACTTAATAAAGGACGCTGGTATGGACTTGCCACTGGATTGGGTGCTGCTGTGAGTGATATTATCTATGCTGGATTTGCCGGATATGGTATGTCGTTTGTCATGGATTTCATCACGAATGACCAGAACCGATTCTATCTCCAGATTGCAGGTAGTGTCATGTTGCTTTGTTTTGGCTGGTATACCTATCATACTGACCCAACGAAAAAGATGCATCAGTCTGGTCAGCAGAAAGGTACCCTTTGGCACAATACGTGGACGGCGTTCCTCGTTACATTCTCTAATCCGTTGATAGTATTCCTTTTCCTCGCTATGTATGCCCAGTTTGCTTTTGTGCTGCCTAATCATCCTTTTGAGATGATCGTGGGCTTTGCCAGTATCGTGGGTGGTGCTTTGCTTTGGTGGTGGGGACTTACGTGGCTAGTCGACAAGATCCGTACGAAGTTTGATACTACCGGTATCAAGCTTATCAATCAGATTATCGGCGTTGCGGTGATTATAGGATCTGTCATCATGCTGCTTGGAACGACTACGAATCTTGTGAGGTTCTTTTAAATGAATAATAGTAAGAAATGTTTGTTGCTCAGGAATTAAGAAAGAAGAATATTGCCGAATATCTGCTGTATATGTGGCAGATTGAAGACACGATACGTGCATTCGACTGTTCGCTCCGCAGAATCCGTGATGAGTGGATTTCGCGTTTTGACTATACAGATGATCAGAAAGAGGAGGAGATTGACTGGTATGGCAATCTGATTCGCATGATGAATCAGGAAGGGTGTCGCGAGAAGGGACATCTTCAGATCAACAAAGTCACCATGCAGATGCTCATAGAACTGCACGACCAGTTGTTACAGTCGTCAAAGTTTCCTTTTTATAATACGGAGTACTATAAGGTATTGCCATTTATAGTAGAGTTACGTAACCGTGGTGCCGACAAAGAGGAAAACGAAATCGAGACCTGTTTTAATTCGCTCTATGGTGTTATGCTGTTGCGTTTGCAGAACAAGGTGATCTCGCCTGATACCCAACATGCCGTGAAAGAAATCACCACATTTATCGGGATGCTTTCCGACTATTATAAGAAGGACAAAGAGGAAGGATTGAAGTTTGAATAATATATGAATATACTGATTACGGGCTGTAATGGCCAGTTAGGAAATGAGATGCAGTTGCTGGAGGAAGTCAATCCCCAGCATACCTATTTTAACACAGATGTGGCAGAATTGGATATTACCGACTCTGCTGCCATCGAAAAGTTTGTAAATGAGAACCAGATTGATGGTATCGTGAATTGTGCTGCTTATACAGCTGTTGATAAGGCGGAAGACAATCAGGAACTCTGTCGCTTACTGAATACAGTGGCGCCTGGCTATTTGGCTGCTGCTATAGAAAAGCGTGGTGGTTGGTTGATTCAGGTTTCAACCGATTATGTGTTCGATGGAACAAACCACACTCCTTATACCGAGGATGAGCCTACCTGTCCGAATAGCGTCTATGGCTCTACGAAACTCGATGGTGAGAAGGCGGTTCAACAGGCTTGTTCCAGAACGATGATTGTCCGTACTGCATGGCTTTATTCCACGTTTGGTAATAATTTCGTCAAGACGATGATCCGTCTTGGTAAGGAAAAGCCCGAACTGGGAGTTATTTTCGATCAGATAGGAACACCTACTTATGCTCGTGATTTGGCTGTTGCTCTGTTTGCTGCTATCAATCAGGGCGTAGTACCTGGTATCTACCATTTCTCTAATGAAGGCGTTATCTCGTGGTACGATTTTACAAAGGCTATCCATCGCATAGCTGGCATAACTTCTTGTCATGTACGTCCCCTCCATACGGCAGAGTATCCTACACCAGCTAATCGCCCACACTATTCGGTACTCGACAAAACGAAGATCAAACAGACCTACAATATTGAAGTCCCTTATTGGGAAGAGAGTTTGAAAGAGTGTATTTTAAAATTGATAAATAGAAAAGATTGAATGAATCAGGAAATAGAACGTAGACGAACATTTGCGATTATCTCGCACCCTGATGCCGGTAAGACAACACTGACGGAGAAGTTCCTTCTCTTTGGTGGACAGATACAGGTGGCGGGAGCCGTTAAGAATAACAAGATCAAGAAGACTGCCACATCCGACTGGATGGACATAGAGAAGCAGCGTGGTATTTCTGTATCGACCTCTGTGATGGAGTTCGACTATACTCCAGAAGGCTCTGACATTGAATATAAGGTGAATATCCTGGATACGCCGGGTCACCAAGACTTTGCAGAAGATACCTTCCGTACACTGACAGCTGTTGACTCGGCGATTATTGTGGTGGATGGCGCAAAGGGTGTGGAGACGCAGACCCGTAAACTGATGACGGTCTGTCGTATGCGTAAGACCCCAGTGATTATCTTCATCAACAAGATGGACCGTGAGGGGCGCGATCCGTTTGATCTGCTCGACGAGTTGGAGCAGGAACTTGAGATAAAAGTACGTCCACTCTCATGGCCTATCAATCAAGGAGCTAAGTTCAAAGGGGTATATAATATCTACGAAGAGAAACTCGATCTCTTTACTCCAGATAAACAGCGTGTGACGGATAAGGTGGAGGTTGACATCAACAGCCCAGAACTCGATCAGCGCGTGGGTGAAGAAAATGCAGCGAAGCTTCGTGAGGATCTTGAACTGGTCGATGGTGTCTATCCAGAGTTTGAGGTCGATACTTATCGCTCAGCCGAAGTCGCACCTGTATTCTTTGGTTCTGCTCTGAATAATTTCGGCGTGCAGGAATTGCTGAATTGTTTCGTAGAGATAGCCCCGTCACCTCGTCCCACTAAGGCTGAGGAGCGTGATGTACAGCCTGAGGAGCCAAAGTTCACTGGCTTCATATTCAAGATTACAGCCAACATCGATCCCAACCATCGTTCCTGTATCGCCTTCTGTAAGGTTTGCTCAGGTAAGTTTCAGCGCAATGTGCCTTATCTCCATGTGCGTCAGGGAAAAACGCTTCGATTCTCTTCTCCCACCCAGTTCATGGCTCAGCGTAAGAGTACTATCGATGAGGCTTGGCCGGGAGATATAGTCGGTCTTCCTGATAATGGTATCTTTAAAATCGGTGATACACTCACAGAGGGTGAGCAACTTCATTTCCGTGGACTCCCATCCTTCTCGCCTGAACTCTTTAAATATATAGAGAACGACGATCCAATGAAAGCCAAACAGCTTCAGAAAGGTATTGATCAACTCATGGATGAGGGTGTAGCCCAGCTGTTTGTTAATCAGTTCAATAACCGCAAGATTATCGGTACAGTGGGTCAACTGCAATTCGAGGTTATCCAGTATCGATTGGAGAATGAATATAATGCCAAGTGTCGTTGGGAGCCCGTTCATCTTTACAAGGCATGTTGGATAGAGAGCGATGATCCGCAGGAGCTTGAGAACTTCAAGAAACGCAAGTATCAGTACATGGCGAAGGATAAGGAGGGCCGTGATGTGTTCCTTGCAGACTCAGGCTATGTCCTCTCGATGGCTCAGGAAGATTTTAAACATATTAAGTTCCACTTTACCAGTGAGTTCTAACAATAAAAACTAAAGAATATGGAAAAGACTAAATGCTTGATTATCGGTAGCGGACCTGCTGGGTATACAGCCGCCATTTATGCAAGTCGCGCAAACCTTAGTCCTATCGAATACAGTGGCATGCAGCCAGGTGGTCAGTTGACGCAAACCACCGAAGTTGAAAACTTCCCTGGTTATCCGCAGGGTGTGGATGGCAACCAGATGATGATGGATCTGTTGGAGCAGGCTCAACGCTTTGGAACAGATGTGCGTAGTGGTGAGATTGTGAAGGTTGACTTCTCAAAAGCTCCTTATGTATGTACTGCTGATGATGGGACAGAGATAGCTGCTGATACGGTTATTATCGCGACAGGAGCATCTGCCAAGTACTTGGGGCTCGACGATGAGCGTAAGTATAATGGACAGGGTGTTTCTGCCTGTGCCACTTGTGATGGTTTCTTCTATCGCAAGAAGACGGTTGCTGTGGTAGGCGGTGGTGATACAGCCTGTGAGGATGCTCTCTATCTGTCTGGTCTGGCCAAGAAGGTGTATCTCATCGTTCGCAAACCTTTCCTCAGAGCTTCGAAGGTGATGCAGCAGCGTGTGATGGAGCGTGAAAATATTGAAATCCTGTTTGAGCACAATACCATCGGCCTCTTTGGTGAGAATGGTGTAGAGGGAGCCCATCTGGTTAAGCGTAAGGGTGAACCTGATGAGGAACTGGTTGATATCCAGATCGACGGCTTCTTCCTTGCTATTGGTCATAAGCCCAATACCGACATCTTTAAGGAGTGGCTTGATACCGATGAGGTGGGGTATCTGAAAAAGATAAATGGAACACCGGAAACAAAGATTCCTGGAGTATATGTGGCAGGCGATTGTGCTGATCCTGTATTCCGTCAGGCCATCTCTGCAGCTGGCTCAGGTTGTCAGGCTGCAATTTTGGCAGAACGCTATCTCCTGAACCGTTAAGTTTTGAAGAATGACGAGAGAAGAAGATATCAAACAGGCCGTTGAGACGATGCGAAAGGGTGGGGTGATACTCTATCCGACTGATACTGTATGGGGGATAGGCTGCGATGCAACGAATGTTGAGGCTGTGAAGCGTGTTTACGCGATCAAACAGCGCGATGATTCAAAGGCATTGATCTGTCTGGTTGACTCTGATGCCCGTATGCAGCGTTATTTCAGGAATGTACCTGATGTGGCTTGGCAACTGATTGATGGCCTGAAGGACAGCGACGCCAGACCTACGACATTGATTCTTGACGGAGCCATTAATCTGGCAGAAAATCTGATAGCAGAAGATGGTAGTGTGGGTATGAGGATTACCAACGAGCCTTTCTCTAAAGAACTTTGCTATCGTTTTCAGAAGGCGATTGTCTCGACCTCTGCCAATATCAGTGGCAAACCTGCCGCCCAGAACTATTGCGACATCGATCCTCAGATTATCGATGCTGTTGATTATGTGTGCTGGAGTCGTCGTCAGGAGCATAAGCCCCATACACCATCCAGTATCATCAAGTTGAAAGAAAACGGAGAAGTAACAATCATAAGAAAATAAACTTGGAAGGAATCAGTAGACCGACGTGGCTTCAGCAGCTGCATGAGTGGCGGGTGGAGCATGTGAGTGAGAAGATGTTCATGATTATCCTCGCACTCATAGTTGGTTTCTTTGCCGCTGTCGCAGCATTCTTCCTTCACTGGATTATCAACCAGATCGTATTGCTGTTGACCAGCTCGTTCGACCGCACTCATGCCAACTGGCTCTATCTGGTCTATCCTGTTGTGGGCATTTACTTAACTTCGCTGTTTGTCCGTTATATCGTCAAGGATAATATCTCGCACGGTATCACACGTATCCTATATGCAATCTCATCTAATAAGTCGAGACTGAAATCTCATAACTGCTGGTCGTCAGTGATTGCATCTGCCATCACCATTGGTTTTGGCGGTTCTGTGGGAGCTGAGGCCCCTATTGTACTGACGGGTTCGGCCATTGGCTCGAATCTTGGCCAGCTGTTTCATCTGGATCGTAAGATGCTGATGACCCTCGTGGGTTGTGGTGCTGCCGGTGCTATAGCAGGTATCTTCAAAGCGCCTATAGCTGGGTTGGTCTTTACGCTTGAGGTGCTGATGATCGATATGACTATGTCGGCACTATTGCCTATTCTGGTGTCGTGTGTGACAGCGACATGCTTTACCTATATCTTCAGTGGCGATGCTTCGTTGTTTTCGTTCCATCTGGATAGTGAATGGTCCGTACAGCGTATACCAGCCTGCGTCTTGTTGGGTATCAGTTGCGGCTTAGTATCGCTATATTTCATCCGAATGATGGGTGCTTGTGAAGATGTCTTTGCTCGATTTAAGGACAAACCCTATGTGAAGCTGGCTATCGGCGGAACAGTACTGAGTCTGCTCATCTTCATCTTCCCTGCTCTATATGGGGAGGGATATAGTAGCATCAACCTGTTGCTGAATGGACGTACGGAGGCTGATTGGAATCGCATCTTGAATAACTCGCTCTTCTCTGGGCAAGGTTCAATGTTGATACCATATATCGCACTGGTATTGTTTACAAAGGTATTGGCAACCTCAGCCACTAATGGCGGTGGCGGCTGTGGCGGTACGTTTGCTCCCAGTCTGTTTATTGGCTGTTTTACGGGTTTCTTGTTCTCAAGACTTTGGAACATGGAACAGATTGGTGTCTATGTGCCCGAGAAGAACTTCGCTCTACTGGGAATGGCAGGTGTGATGTCGGGTGTGATGCACGCTCCATTGACGGGTGTATTCCTCATTGCAGAACTCACAGGTGGCTATAGCATGTTCATGCCGCTGATGATTGTCAGTGTGTGTGCCTATCTCACGATCATTATCTTTGAACCCCATAGTATTTACGGGTCGCGCTTGGCCAAACAGGGAAAACTGTTGACCCATCATACTGATCATGCCGTTTTGACGCTGATGAATCTGGACTCGTTGATAGAGAAGGATTTCCTGGCCGTGACACCCGATATGGAGCTGGGACAGATTGTACATAAGATCAGCCGTAGCCACTCTACCGTCTTGCCTGTGCTCGATGCGGGGGGAACCATGTTGGGTGAGATTGATATTATGAAGATCCGAAACGTGGTGTTCCGTATCGAACTGTACCATCATTTCAAATCGTCACAGCTCATGACTGAGCCCAAGGCTCTGCTGAGTGATGATACACCGATGGCGGAGGTGATGCAGACATTTGACCGTACAGGTGCCAACTGGTTACCAGTCTTGGATGCAGAGAAACGTCTGAAAGGATATATCTCCCGACAGCGTATCTATACGGTATACCGTAAGATGGTTGCCGACATGAGTGAAGACTAGTTTGCGAGATTTTTTAATTAAATAATGAATAGTTGAGGATTATGGAGAAAAAAGACCTGCGAATTGTGTTTATGGGAACGCCAGAGTTTGCGGTAGCTACTCTTAAGGCATTGGTAGAGAACGAGTACAATGTGGTGGCTGTCGTCACACAGCCCGACAAACCTGTAGGCCGTCATCAAGGAGAGGTGCAGCCTTCAGAGGTCAAGAAGTATGCATTGGAGCATGACCTGCCTGTTCTTCAGCCGGAAAAGATGAAGGATCCTGCTTTTGTTGAGAAATTGCGCAGTTACAAGGCAAACCTTCAGGTGGTCGTTGCCTTTAGGATGCTGCCTGAGGTCGTATGGGACATGCCAGCCTATGGCACTTTCAATGTGCATGCAGCTCTGCTACCTCAGTATCGTGGTGCTGCTCCTATCAACTGGGCTGTTATCAATGGTGAGAAGCAGACAGGTGTTACCACCTTTTTCCTGGATAAGGATATCGACACGGGGCGGGTAATCCTCCAGAAACCTTTCGATATTCCAGATACCGCTAATGCGGAGTATGTTTACGACGGACTGATGCACCTTGGTGCTGAGATATGTCTGGAAACCTTGGAGAAGATCATTGCTGCCGATGGGCATCCTGAGAGTATTCCGCAGGAGGAACTTGAGGGTAAGTTCAAGCGACTCTACGAAGCCCCGAAGCTTTTCAAGGATATCTGTGAGATAGACTGGAGTCGTCCTTCAAAGCGTATCTATGACTTCATCCGTGGCCTCAGCCCGTATCCAGGTGCATGGACATCATTGCTCGGACCTGACGGAAAGACTGTAGATCTGAAGATTTTCAAGACAACCAAGACAGAGAAGAATGTGGGCATGCGTCCAGGTATGATTGTGGTCTATAAAGGCGTACTCTATATTACTACAGGCGACTTCCTGTTGCAGATCGACGAGTTGCAAATGGCTGGCAAGACCCGTATGAGGGCACGTGATTTCCTGAATGGCAATAAAAATATTGAGAACTATATAATAAAATAAGGTGTAGTAGCGTTTAATAGGTATAATACTCATCAAATAAAAGTGTTTGCCTATGAAGATTTTTACTCCAGAAGACGTGTCATTAGACTTTAGTGAGACTTACAAGCCGCGAGAACTGACGCTCGACGTCATCCGGCAAGTCGCCTACACCTATCGTAGAAACATTAATCAGGCTACATGCCTGAACTAACAAGAGGATTATGGCATTAGTATCACCTTCATTGCTCGCTGCCGACTTTCTGCATCTCGACCGCGACATCGACATGATTAACCGCAGTGAGGCCGATTGGCTTCATCTGGATGTGATGGACGGTTCGTTTGTTCCTAACATCTCGTTCGGATTCCCTGTATTAGAAGCTGTAGCAAAGGTTTGTAAGAAACCATTGGACGTTCATTACATGATAGAGCGCCCGGAACGATATATCAAGCAGACTGCAAAACTTGGTGCTATGATGATGAATGTACATTATGAGGCTTCTGTACATTTGCATCGTACGGTTCAGGAGATTCATGATGCTGGTATGAAGGCTGGCGTCACCCTGAATCCTTCTACACCAGTCTCCGTGCTTGAAGATATCATCGGCGATGTGGAAATGGTTCTGCTGATGAGTGTGAATCCTGGATTCGGAGGGCAGAAGTTCATCGAGAACACGATCGACAAGGTAAAGCGTCTGCGCCGGATGATTGATGAAAAAGGCCGTAAGACCTTGATTGAAGTCGACGGTGGTGTACAAGGTGAGACGGCACCCAGACTGGTGGCAGCGGGTGTCGATGTGCTCGTCAGTGGCAGCTATGTCTTCAACGCTCCCAACCCCGAGCAGGTCATTCGTGATCTCCGTCAGTTATAGTATTATTCCAGATTCAGCGCGATGTTGTATTGGCGGGTCAGCCTACGTAAGTTGATCAGCGCATAGCGCATACGTCCCAATGAGGTGTTGATGCTGACATTGGTCAGCTTGGCAATCTCTTTGAACGACAGTTCCTGATAGAACCGCATATAGACAACATCGCGCTGTGCTTCTGGCAGTGCATCCATGAGCCGCTTGACATCCTTCAGCACTTGGGCGTTACTCAGTTCGTTTTCACGGTTGCCGTCCATGACGTTATCGCTGCGCAGATTGCTCAGGTCGTTCTCTCTTGGTGCATCCACCACCTTGTCGCTCCTCTGTGCACGATAATAGTCGATGATGACATTATGGGCGATGCGAGTCAACCACCAGAGAAACTTGCCAGAATCTGCATATTGGTGATTCTGCAGTTTGGTGATGACTTTCAGAAAAGTTTCCTGGAATAGGTCATTGGCCAAATCCTCATCCTTCACCACATACATGATGTAGGTGAAGATCTTTTCTTGGTTTCTTGTAAGTAACTCGTCGAATGCGCGATTATTGCCATCGATGTAAGCTAATGCCAACTCTTCGTCGGACATAGTCTTTAATGTACTCATACTCATCAAATTTTGAATGGAGTAAAGTCTGTTTCGATAGGCAATATTCTTTTTAAATGGTTATTAATTCGGTGGCAAAAGTATACATTTTTATGTAATTCTCCAAATTTTCGGGCATTTTTTTGCTACAGCTTGGGCATATTTAACATCAAGAGGCCTTACGCCGTAGCGTAGGGGAGTACATTATTTGTTGTACTCCTCTGCGCGGCGCAGTAGATATTGGCCGTAGTCATTCTTGGCCATCGGCTGTGCTATCTTGATAAGCTGCTCCTTGTTGATCCAACCCCGTTTGTAGGCTATTTCTTCCAAGCAGGCCACTTTAAGACCCTGACGCTTCTCGATGACTTCAATGAAGGTCGAAGCCTCTGAGAGTGAGTCGTGTGTACCTGTGTCGAGCCATGCAAAACCGCGTTGGAGTGTCTGCACGTGCAGGTTCTTCTGCTCGAGATATACCTGATTGACAGTGGTAATCTCCAACTCACCACGGGCACTGGGCTTGATGTTCTTGGCAATCTCTACCACACTGTTGGGATAGAAATAGAGACCTACGACGGCATAGTTCGACTTGGGCTTGGCTGGTTTCTCCTCAATGCTGAGGCAGTTGCCATCGGCATCAAACTCGGCGACACCATAGCGTTCGGGGTCGTTGACGTAATAGCCGAATACGGTAGCCTGTCCGTTCTGTTCTGCGTTGGCTACAGCTTGTTTCAGCATGCCAGTGAAACCGCTTCCATAGAAAATATTGTCACCAAGAACAAGACAGGCGCAGTCGTCGCCGATAAATTCTTCTCCGATGATGAATGCCTGAGCCAGTCCGTCTGGTGATGGCTGTTCAGCATATTCGAAACGTACACCCCAGTCTGAGCCGTCACCAAGCAGGCGCTTGAAACCTGGCAGGTCGTAAGGTGTCGAGATGATCAGGATCTCACGGATACCGGCCAACATCAGTGTTGAGATGGGGTAGTAGATCATCGGTTTGTCGAAGATGGGAATCAACTGCTTGCTGATGCCCTTTGTGATGGGGTAGAGGCGTGTGCCAGAACCACCTGCTAATACGATTCCTTTCATAATGCTATTATTTTACGCTGCAAAGATACAAATAATTCTTAAATGATAACTCTTAATTCTTATTTTTTTGTACCTTTGCAGGCGATTAATAAACTTTTATATTGAACTTATGGGATTTTGGAATAAAATTTTCGGAAAGAGCGAGGAAAAGAAGGTGGGCGGCATGGAGGATTTCATGACGCTGATTCGCGTGTATTTCCAGGCTGCGTTGGCTTCCGATCTGGGTATCACCAATCTGGCTGCACTTCCCGACTTGCGTGTCTTCAAGGCTACCCTGAAGGTACCTACTGTTAATAATAAATTAGGTGTCGGCGAGCGAAGCCGTTGTAAGAAGATGCTGAAAGAGATGTACGGCATGGACGACGACTTCTTCAAGGAGATCGACCAGAGCCTCCGTAAGCGCTGTAAGAAGATGCAGGACGCACAGACCTATCTGCTGCAGTTCCAGGGTTTCACCCAGGACATCATGATGCTGACAGGTAACCTGATGAAGTTTAAGCTTCGTCTGCCCGGCTTTTTGAAGAAAGCTCTTTATACGATGACAGAGAAGACGGTGAACGACATTTTTAATAAGAATGATTTCTCTGATGCTTCAGTCATGAAGACTGTCGTAGCCGTCCGTGAGTACAACCGTCGTCTGGGCTTCTCGCAGAAGTGGGTAACTGACTTTGTCTATAAGGTTGTGATGCTGGCAAAGAAAGAACCCAGAAGAAGTGAGGAATGAAGAAGTGAAAAGTGAGAAGTGAAAAGTGAAATGTGATGGGGAAATGTTAAAAAAAAGAAAATTGAGTATACTTTTTACCTATCATCTATCACTTTTCACTTTTTCTTCATAACTTTGTACACCAAATAGTTATATATGGGTTCAGGCAATCAGTCATTGACGACATTCGAGACGCGTGTGCGGCAGATGATCCTCCGTTTTCAGGAACTGAAGAAGGAGAATGAGAACTTGCAGGCACTCGTGGAAAAGAATGGACAGGACATTCAGGACCTGCAAGTCAAGCTGACTCAGGCGGACCAAGACTATAACTCGCTGAAAATGGCAAAGATGATGGAGATTACCGACGGCGATCTGGAGGGCGCGAAGGCACGCCTGACGAAGCTGATACGTGATGTCAACAGATGCATAGCCATCCTAAGCGATGAGGAACAATAAAGGTGCTATACAATGGCAGAAGTGAATAACGAGAAACTACATATAAGGCTGCATGTCTACGATGAGGAAATCGAAGTGACGATCAACCGTTCCGACGAGGAGTACTATCGCAAGGCAGCCAAGCTCATCACCGACCGCTATAATGCCTATGCACAGGCTTATAAGGGGCGTAAGGGCGAGCATACAATCGCGTTGATGACGCTGATTGACATTGCCCTGATGTATGAGCGGGAGCATGGTAAGAACGACACTGCTCCCTATGATGATATTCTTGCTAAGCTGACTTCTGAGATTGAGGAAGCACTGAAGTAGGAGTATCATTTTAACAACATAGATTTTATATGGATTTAATTTTTGTACTTTTGATTGCCGCTGGCGCCCTCGCATTGGGAGGTGTCTGCGGATATCTTGTTTTCCGCTACGTTCTGAAGGGGAAATACAATGAGATGGTAGATGCTGCTGAAAAACAGGCTGAGGTCATCAAGGAGAAGAAACTCTTGGAAGTGAAGGAGAAGTTCCTCAACAAGAAGAGTGAACTTGAGAAGGAAGTGCAGCAGCGCAACCAGCACATCCAGCAGAGTGAGAACAAGCTGAAGCAGCGTGAGATCTCGCTGAACCAGCGTCAAGAAGAACTGGGTCGTCGCAAGAATGACCTCGACAACATGCAGCAGCGCATCGACAACGAGAAGAAACTGCTCGCCGTGAAATCTGAAGAGCTGGAGAAGATGCAGTTGAAGGAGCGTGAAAAGCTCGAGGAAGTTTCTGGGCTCAGTGCCGAGGAAGCTAAAGCTCGCCTTGTCGAGTCGATGAAGGATGAGGCTAAGACGGCTGCTGCCAGCTACATCAATGAGATCATGGACGAGGCCAAGCTCAATGCCAATGCGCAGGCTAAGAAGATTGTCATCCAGACCATCCAGCGCGTGGCTACTGAGACTGCTATTGAGAACTCCGTCAGCGTGTTCCATATCGATAACGATGAGGTGAAGGGCCGTATCATTGGTCGTGAGGGTCGTAACATCCGTGCGCTTGAGGCTGCTGCTGGTGTTGAGATCGTTGTCGACGATACACCTGAGGCTATCGTTATTTCTGGTTTCGATCCTGTTCGTCGTGAGGTCTGCCGCCTGGCTCTCCATCAGCTCGTCAGCGATGGCCGTATCCACCCTGCACGTATCGAGGAGGTCGTTGCCAAGGTCAAGAAGCAGCTCGACAACGAGATTATCGAGACAGGTAAGCGTACTGCTATCGACCTGGGTATTCATGGTCTGCATCCTGAGCTTATCCGTATCATTGGTAAGATGAAATACCGTTCTTCATACGGACAGAACCTGTTGCAGCACGCTCGCGAGACAGCCAACCTCTGTGCTGTGATGGCAGCTGAGCTGGGTCTGAACCCCAAGAAAGCTAAGCGCGCAGGTCTGTTGCACGATATTGGTAAGGTGCCCGATGAAGACAGCGAGATGCCACACGCACTCTATGGTGCCAAGATTGCCGAGCAGTTTAAGGAGAAGCCTGATATCTGCAACGCTATCGGTGCTCACCACGACGAGATGGAGATGCAGACGTTGCTGGCTCCGATTGTCCAGGTCTGCGATGCTATCTCTGGTGCCCGTCCTGGTGCCCGTCGAGAGATTGTCGAGGCTTACATCAAGCGTCTGAACGATCTTGAGGCCATTGCCATGAGTTATCCTGGTGTCACCAAGACCTACGCTATCCAGGCTGGTCGTGAGCTCCGTGTGATTGTTGGTGCTGATAAGATGAACGATGCTGAGAGCGAGGCACTCAGTACGGATATTGCCACGAAGATTCAGAACGAGATGACCTATCCGGGACAGGTGAAGATCACCGTCATCCGAGAGACAAGGTCAGTCGCTTATGCCAAATAAATGCAGAATCCCCGCTCAGTCATCGAGCGGGGATTCTGTTTTTAAAAGGAGATTGGGATAAGCAATTTAAAGACGATGTTTCGTCCCATGTTGAACACACCCTGCTGTCCTGTTACGTTGTTCACATCTGTGTACTTCAGCCTGCTCAGATGGTTCTGGTAGGCACGGTTCAGCAGATTCTCAGCCGTAACACTTATTTCTGCCACTTTCTTTTTATGGATGTTCAGGTCAGAACCTATTGAGAGACTCAGCAGCGTATAGCTGGGTGTTCGCGTTTCTGTGTCGTCTGCTTTGTAATAATGGTTCTGGGCCAGGTTGCATTCCAGTCCAAGTGCTGCATAGGCGTTGTTCAGGGCGAAATGACAGTGATGGGTCAGTTCGTACTTCAGCTCCGATGTCCAGCGAGGCGCTGGTGTCATGGGCAGATACTTGGTCTCTTTAGGCTGATGCAGTTGTTGGGCATCAACAAATGAGAAGGTGTTCTCGAAGTGGATGCAGTGAATGGGGTGGAAGTCGATTCCTGCTTCGAAACCCAGCAATCGGGCGTCGCCTTGAGTGTACTCATAGGTACGCAGCCCTTCCTCCATCACCAGGTCGATGCGCTTGGCGAAGATGTAGTTCTCGATGCGGTTGGCAAAGAGAGCCACCTGTGCAGAGATGTATTGTGAGGTGAAGTCGAGTCCCAGGTCTGCCTGCCAGCTGTACTCCGGTTTCAGGTCTGGGTTACCCAGCTCGTAGCGCAGTGTTCCTTCGTGCACACCGTCTGAACCCAATTCGCTCATGTTTGGAGCACGGAAGCCACGAGCCATATTCAGTCGCAGGTTGAAGTGCTCGCTGATATTACATACAGCTCCGATGCTGCCCGACAAGCCGCTGAAGTCTCTTGAGTGGAAGTTCAGGTGGCGATTGTCGAAGCGCAGACCACCATTCAGCGTCCATTTCCCAAGCGATTTGCTCAGAGTGGCATAGCCGCCGATATCGAAGAGCTTGTACTCAGGGATGAGCGATTCTTCGCCCAGGTTCTGTGACTGCTGCCACATGCCATTCACGCCTCCAGCCACCTTCCACCCACTAAATTCCTGCGAGAGGTAGCGCACGTCGTAGGTCACTGTGTGGAGCTTAAAGAAAAGCTCGTACTCATTTTCCGACTCTTCGAACTCCTGCCGGCGGTTCTGCTGATAGCCTATGATTGCCTTCAGCCATCCCTTGGGCAGGTTGAACGAATTGTCGAGTACAGCCTTATAGTGCTTGATCTCCTGGAAAGGCAGCGCCTTCGAGTAGGTCTTCACATTATCGCTGTTGCATACGAGCTCCCCTGTCGTCTCATCGCGCTCGCCTTCTACGATACTTGGTGTCTGGTGAAAAGCGGTCCAAGTCAGGTGTGTGTGTCCCCATCGCTTGTTGAGTCCCAGCATCAGTCGCCCTGCGCGTTCCTTGAACTGTGATCCTGGCACGTAGCCGTCCACCTTATTCTTATAGGCATGAGCCATCTTGTCGGAGAATCGGGCATCCCATACAAATCCTTTTTGGTTACCAGCGAAGTTCAGTGAGTAGTCAAACAGACCGTTGTTCGTCTGGTACTCCGTACTAACGTTGGCTCTCATCTTGCCTTCAGGCAGGGTAGGGGCGCTGTGCAGAATCACGACACCTGCCATCGCGTCACTACCATACATCAGACTTGCAGGACCTTTCAGGATTTCCACAGAGTTGACAATCTGAGGATCAATCTCGATGCCGTGTTCATCGCCCCATTGCTGACCTTCCTGGCGCACACCCTCGTTCATCACGATGATGCGGTTGTAGCCCAGTCCTCGGATAATGGGTTTCGAGATGCCGCCTCCAGTCGTAATCTGCGCCATACCAGGCTGATGGGCAATGGCGTCGATGATATTCGTCGATGTCGTCTGTCGCAGATCCTTGTTCGATATGATCGAGATAGGCGCAGTAGAGTTTTTCAGTTTCGTGTCGCCTGTAACACCTGTCACCACCAACTCGTTCAGTTTCAGGTGACGGAAGAATACGTCGCTCGTATCGTTAGGGTGCGCATGGCTGCCATGATGATGATGGCTTTCTTGTGCTGCCATTGTCATGCTCATACACAACAATGGCAGAATGATATATCTAGTTTTCATTCTGTAATTGTAATAATAGTAAATAATGTGTGTAAGTCGCTATTCCGAATTACAGCATGAAGGGAGGTGCGCGTGTCGATTTGATATGACCAGCCTCGCTGGCAACCATCTGGATGCAGCCGACGCTGGCCATAGTGGTAAGAACGACAAAGGTTACAGTCTGTATAACAGCCGCTGGCGTGTAGATCAGACTCAGGAACTGGCACAACACGCAGTCGTCGAGATGCTCAACGGCTGAGGTGAAGTGGCCTGGGTGGTTTACGTGGTGGGCACATTCCACACAGTTGGCTGTCTCATCAGCCACTGGCTTATGAATGTGCACAGCACTCAGCATCATCATCGGTACAAACACCGATAACAATACCCACGCCGTTATGTTCCTTTTTCTTTGTCTTTGCATTTTCGGGAGCAAAAGTACACAAAAAAGCCAAATATTCCAAATTATTGACTGATGAATATCTGAAAATGCCTACTTTTTGCTATCTTTGCAGCCAAAAATACAAGGAAATGATGAAAGATAATCAAGAGGAGCGTTTCCCATTGGTAGATGAGGTAGGACGTGTTATTGGCTCAGCCACGAGAGGCGAGTGCCATAATGGATCGAAGTTGCTGCACCCTGTGGTTCATCTGCATGTGTTTAATTCGCGTGGCGAGGTTTATCTGCAGAAACGACCTGAATGGAAGGACATTCAGCCAGGCAAGTGGGATACCAGCGTAGGAGGCCATATCGACTATGGCGAGACACCCGAGCTGGCCCTTACAAGAGAGGTAAGCGAAGAACTTGGCATCACAGAATTCACACCAGAGCGGGTAGGGATGTACGTCTTTGAAAGCCGTCGTGAGCGCGAGCTGGTCTATGTGCATCGCACGGTCTATGACGGAGAAATCAATCCATCAAAAGACGAGCTTGATGGTGGGCGCTTTTGGACCCTCGAAGAAATCCGCGCCGCCATCGGCCAACAGATCCTCACCCCCAATTTTGAAAGTGAGTTCCAGCGCTTCTTCCTCTAGGGCGCAGTTACTGTCCCCATTGCGCCCAATAGTTTCAGACTTTCGCCCCCGGCATACGTTTTTCGGTCATGTCGGGGGCTTTTTCGTGCGTTTTACCTAACTTTGCACAAAAAATTGCCATAAGGGGTTTAGTAAATCGGTTTTCGTGTGTATTAAGAGTGTATGACAGATCAAAAGAAACTCGAAAAGCTGTTCCGACAGCATTATCGCCAGATGTATCGACTGGCCACCATGCTTCTGCACGACGATGCTGAGAGCAAGGATGTGGTGCACGACATCTTTGCCCATCTACTCGACGACCCAAAAGATCTAAAGGAAGAGACAGCTGAGCACTATCTGCTTACAAGCGTACGAAACCGATGCCTGAACGTGATTCGTAGCCGACAGATACAGGAACGGGTGGAACACCTCTACTTGCTTGACCTCGACACGACCATCACACCGACGGAGCGGTTAGAAGAAGAACTGAAAGCTCTATATAAGGGTATCAACCAATTAGAGCCACCCGTTTGCCGCGACATCATTATGCAGCATTTCCGCGATGGAATAACCTTTAAGGAGATTGCCATTCGTCTGGGTGTCAGTGAAACCACTGTCTATAAGCATCTGCGCCGTGCGCTTAATCAATTACGTACACATCTTAACAACAAATGAGCGTATGAACAAGACCGATCTATTGCTCCAGATGATGGAACAGCCCCAGCATTATACTGCAGAGGAGTGGCAGGAGATACTTGCCGACGAAGAGTGCCGTGAGCTCTACACGCTGATG
>JAEEGJ010005141.1_pt1 | contig 42050 bp, 29 predicted proteins | sample 8958761 | NCBI WGS metagenome assembly JAEEGJ01 (sample SAMN16246546, study PRJNA631951) | gut metagenome | biome: gut microbiome; feature: rumen; material: RS-attached | host: Bos | place: Iran: Karaj | collected 2018-10 | reverse complement strand
TGTCGCGTCCCCAGTCGAGGAACCACGGATATCCGGCGATCACGGTCTTCAGGTCGCCGCGCTTGACGATGAACGCTTTCAGGCTGTTCAGCATGACGGTCTGCAGGTCGTCGGTCATTCGGTCATAGCACGGCTTTTCCTCCGGCACGGGCGAAATCTTCGGTTCGTCCTCGCTTGTCATGATCTGGCCGATCAGGTGCAGCGTTTCGTTGCCGTTCAGGGAGCATTTGAAGTAACCGGGGCTGTACAGGTCGCAGTTCGGATCGAGGCCGCGTTCGGCTTCGTTCTCCTGGTAGTTCATGTACGACCACTCGTCAGCACGGCGGAACGTGCCCGATGAGGCCGTCATGCGGAAGATGCGGTCGGAGGCGGGCCTGAACACGAATCCGCGCGCGGATTCGGTCACGGCGGCGGGGAACGTGTACTGCGGCCCCTCGGACGCCTTGGTCAGGCAGTGGAAATTGCGGTCCTCGAGGTCGGGGCTGATGAGCAGCTGCACCGGCTCGCTGTCGTCGATCGTTTCGCCGGCCCCCGTGTAGGCGTACCGGAGGAACGACGCCCGGACGGCGTTCTTTTCCGGGATCATGGAGAGTTTGAGCATGAGGCCGACCACGCGGGCGTTCCCGACGGGGACCTTGAAGCCCCGCACGGCGCCGCCGTCGGACGCGATGTGGAACCGGTCGATCATTTCGCTGGTGATCTGCTGGCGTCTGGCACGGTAGATCATCCACATGCGGAAGCGCCGCCACATGATATGGCGGTCGACCGGGATCTCGGGATGAAGGTTCGCCAGCATGATCGCGTCGTAACGGCTGAGCAGGCGTCCGGTCTCGATGCAGACATGCACCGCGCCGCCGCGTCCGTTGGCCTGGAGGAAGGTCCGTCCCTTCATGAAGAATTCGTCGCGGGTGAGGGAGACGACGGCCTTGTCGATGTCGCGCGGCATGAGCATCAGCACGGCGGTGTCGCGGCGGAGCTCGTCGCCTTCGGAGACGAAAACGGCCACTCTCAGTTCGGTCGGTTTGTCCGGCGCGGGCAGCGGCGGCACGATGGAGACGAACCGTCCGTCCTTGCAGAGAATCGAACGCGCCGATGCGATCACGCGGTTGTCTTCGTTGCGGACGATGAAAAAGCGGAAGCGGACGGGCGCAGCCACGAGGATCGAACGTCCCGGCGCGACGATGATCTCGCGGCGGAGGTCGGTAGGCCAGTTCCAGACCACGTAGGGGATCTCAGGACGGTCGCTGAAGAGGTCCTGCAGGAACCCTTCGGGCGATTCGCGGAGACGGCGGGTCAGCGCGGGTATGTCGTCGTCGGCCAGGACCGGAGTTTTGCGTTTCGCGGTCAGCGCCGTGAGCACGAGCGCGGCGGCCTGCTGGTCTTCCAGATGGTCGTATTCCAGACGGCCTCCGGCGGCGGCCTCTTCGATCTTCGGAATCCATTGCTGTTCCGGGCTCAGGCAGACGACCCGGCCGGGCGAAAGCGGCAGGCTCCATTTGTGGCCGCGCACGGAGAGGATGTCCAGACGGCGTCCGGAAATGAGGTCGTACATTTTTTCCCGCGTGAATGTGGCATAGCTGGCGTCCCATTCGGCGGTCACGGTGCGGTCGCAGTTCAGGTTCATGGCGATGACGACGAAATGTTGCGCTTCACGGTTGGTGCGGATGATCACCACGGCGTCCGGGGAACCGGAGTCGATGCACCGGATGAACGCGCCGTTGAAGAACGCCGGATGCAGAGCGAGGATGGTGTTGAGGCGGGCGATGAAGTCGATCTGGTTCGTCTCCGCGCCCCAGTTCAGCGCGCTGTCCTGATGCACGTCGACCTTTTCCTTCGCGAACCACTCGACGCCGTTGGTGAATCCGAATGCGCCGCAGGAGGACGCCAGTGCGCTCAGTGCCGTGCGGAGCCTTGCGTAGCGTTCGCCGGACGCGGCCAGACGGTTGTTGTCGTGTGTCTCGGCGTAGTGGATCATGATGCCGTTCGAGTAGGATTCGTTCCACGCGTAGTTCAGGTAGCCTTCGATCTGGTCGCGGGAATAGTTCTGGAACAGCTCGGAATAAGCCCAGTCCATATTCGCGCGGTCGAGCAGCGCCTGCGTGACTTCCGGCGCGCCGCCGAGTCCCTCAAGCAGGAAAACCGTGTCCGGAAATTCGCGGCGTACCATGGCGATAATGTATTCCCACGCGGCTTCGGGGATCATGTACCCGGCGTCGCAGCGGAATCCGTCGACGCCGCGGCGGCACCAGGTCAGGAAGACGTTCGCCAGATAGCTCCACAGGGGCGGATTCTTGTGGTCGAGTTCGATCAGGTCGCCCCAGGTGACGCCCCACGCGCCGGGCGAGACGTATGTGCCGTCGTCCTTGCGCACGAACCAGTCGGGATGCTCCTCCTGGAGCTTCGACGCCCAGCCTGTGTGGTTGATGGCGATGTCGAGGAAGATGCAGGCGTTTTTCCGGTGGACCGCGTCGACCAGCTCGAAGAACTGTTCCAGCGGCGACGCTTTCGTGTCGAACTCCGCCAGTGCGGGATCGACCGCGGTGAAGTCCTGCGAGGCGTACGGACTGCCGAAACGCCCCATGCGGGCGTATGTCGTGGGGACCGGATTGATCGGGAGCAGATGGATGATGCGGCATTTCAGGCGGTCGACGATGTGGTCAAGCTCGCGGATGAGGCCGCGGAACGTCCCTCCGGCGGGGATCACGGAGTATCCGGACTCGTCGAGTCTGGTGATGCTTTCCTGCGTCACGCCGTCCGGCAGGGCCGAGCCGGAACGCGTTTTGTTCGCGCCGAACTGGCGGACGAACGCGCAGTAGACGGTGTTCGAGGCGCAGTAGTCGGCGGAGATCACGTTCAGATGCAGGTTGTCGCCCTTGACCCAGGCCGTGTTGCCGTCCTCCTCCACGATGCCGCATTTGCACTCGAAATGTCCGACTTCGGACAGCGCCAGGCGGACGCGGAACGAGTATTCGTCGGTCCGCTGCATCGGGATGTTGTTCCAGTCCTGCCCGATCTGGTTCAGTCTTTGTTCGGTGCGGCGGATGATCTCGTCGCGGTGGATGGCGGCGTTTCCGACGTTGGTGCAGAGGAACGCGCGTCCGGTGACGGGTTCGGAGCTGGTGAGTTCGAATTCGATGGTGTCTCCGCAGAACCGCTGGAGATGTTTTCCGGTCTCGGGGTATTGCGTCAGTTCAGGCATAATCGCGTCTTTCGTTCGCCGCCGGGCGGCGTTTTCATTCGATCACTCGATTTCGACGTCCTTCGTCTTCGGGAAGACGGAAATCTCGAACACCTCGGATTTCGTCTGGAGCGTGTTCAGTGCGATCTGGGCGCAGAGGGCGACGGTGTAGCGGGCTTTGCGTTTCGGCGGCTCGGCATGCTCCAGGAACGTCAGCGGCACGTCGATCAGGGCGCTGTTGTTCGGCTGGAGGACGAGCGCGGAGCGGCGCGGACGGGATCTCCGGACCGTTTCGCCGGACTTCACGTCGGGCCAGGCGAGCTGCCAGTCGTCTTCCCTGATCTCGCCGGACTTGCCCGGCTCGCAGAACGCGTAGTACAGGCGGATGTTGTCGGTCTCGTTCATGTACCATTCTTCCACGGAGACGACCGCGACGTCCTGGTTTTTGAGCAGGAAGGTCATGGTCTGGTTCGGGACGCCGAGCGTGTAGTCGAGGCGCAGATAGCCGTGCTCCAGCGACATTTTAGCAGTGATCTTCTGGAAATACTTCGTCTCGTCGAATTCGTACTGCGCGCTGGGTTCGGCGGAGCATGCGCCGAGGATCAGGAGCGCCGCCAGGGCGAACAGGATTCGTGTCGTTTTCTTCATGTTCCGGTCGCTTTCTCCGGTCCCGCCTGTCATTCATGAGGCGGGGAAACCGGCTGTGTGGTTCCGGCTCGGATCAACCGCGGGGGGCCGTTGCGCCAGCCTCGAGGGCGTCGCGCACGTCGTCGTTCACGCCAGTGTACTTCGGGTTGCCGGGCATGATGCCGCGGTTCGACTGCTTGATGAAGTTCACGAACAGCTCGACTTCCGGGCAGTTCGGGATGGTCTTTTCGATCTGCTCCAGCGCGTGCGGGCTGTTCAGCCCCTCGAAGAAGAACGTCTTGATCGCGCGGCGGATCGCCAGTCGGGCGTCCGGGGTGATGTTCGCACGGCGCAGGCCGATCGTGTTCGGCCCGCAGATGAAGTTCGTTTCGCGGAGCATGCAGAACGGGGGGATGTCCTGACCGATCAGGGCGGTCGGTCCGATCATCGCCAGCGCGCCGATGCGGCAGAACTGGTGGACGAGGACGAATCCGCTCATGACGGCGCCGTCGCCGACCTGCACATGGCCGGAAAGCGAGGTGTGGTTCGCGATGGTCGCATGGTCGCCGATCACCACGTCGTGCGCCACATGCACGAACGCCATCAGCAGCACGTGGTTGCCGACGACGGTCTTCAGCTGTTCGAACGGCGGGCGGTGGATCGTGACGAACTCGCGGATGACCGTGTGGTGTCCGATCTCGCAGTAGGAAACGAGGCCGCGGTAGAAACGGTGGTCCTGCGGTTCAGCGCCGACCAGCGCGTTCATGTAGATGCAGCAGTCGGAGCCGATGGTGGTATAGCGGCAGATCTTGACGTGGGCGTCGATATAGCAGTTGTCGCCGATCTTCACGTTGTCTTCGATGACGGCGTACGGCCCGATTTCGACGTTTTTGCCGATCTGGGCGTCGGGAGATACGATCGCGGTGGGATGAATCATGATAAATCCTTTCGGGTTCCTGAAAAAGATGCTCCCATAATATACCCTGCCACACACGGCTTATCAAGCGCGTTTCTTATATTTAAAGCAAATTTCTTTTTCCCGAGGCCCGGATGCGGCAGCGGGGAACGCTTACATGGCGTCGGGGATGCCGATCGTCAGCGCGGCGAGGCCGTCCGCGAGGATGTCGCGCACGGCGAAGCAGAGCGCCAGGCGCATCGTGCGGACCGCGGGATCGCCGGCGTTCAGCACCTGTTTTTCGCGGTAGAACCGGTTGAAGAGTTTCGCCAGGTCGAGCAGGTAGTTCACGAGGATGGAGCAGTCCATCTTGTCGGACGAGGACCGGATGGCGTCGGCGTACCGCAGCGCGGCCACGGCGAGCGCCTTTTCCTCCGGCGAATCGGCGAGCGACCAGTCGACCGAGGCGGGATCGAACTTGATCCCGGCGTCGCTGCATTTCCGCACGATGGAGTTGATGCGGGCGCAGACGTACTGCACGTACGGGCCGGTGTCGCCCTCGAATTTCAGCGAAGCCTGCGGATCGAACATGATCGTGGTCTTCGGGTTGAATTTCAGCAGCATGAACTTCAGCGCGCCCATGCCGATGATCTCGCTGCGGGATTCCAGGTCGGCGGGCGGTTCTTCGCCTTCCTTCACGCGCTCCATCGCGGCCGCCTTCGCCAGAGAGTGCATCTCGTCGAAGAGGTCGTCCGCGTCGACCACGGTTCCTTCGCGGCTCTTCATGCGGCCGGACGGCAGGTTGACCATGCCGTAGGAGAGGTGGTAGAGGCTGTCGGCCCAGGCGTACCCGAGGCGGCCGAGGATGGTGAAGAGCATGCGGAAATGCAGGTTCTGTTCGTCGCCGACGACCCAGATCATGGAGTCCGGGTTGTGTTCCTCGTGCTTGAGGATCGTGGTGCCGATGTCCTGCGTGATGTAGACGCTGGTGCCGTCCTTGCGGAGAAGCACCTTCTCGCCGAGCTTGCCGAGGTCGACCGTGACCGCGCCGTCCGCGCGCTTGCCGAAGATGCCCTTCGCGAGGGCGTCGGCGATGACGTCCTTGCCGAGCAGGTAGGTCTGGCTTTCGAGGTAGGTCTTGTCGAAATGCACGCCCATGCGGCGGTACGTCTCGTTGAATCCGTCGATGACCCACTTGTTCATGGTGGTCCACAGGGCGCGGACTTCGGGATCGCCGGCTTCCCACTTGCGGAGCATTTCCTGCGCCTGCCTGCCGAGCTCGGTTTCGAGGAAGAGGTCGTCGGAGGACTTGTCGGCGAGTTCGGGATGCGCGGCCTTCAGCTCTTTGACCTCGTCGGACAGCATCTGGTTGAACTTGACGTAGTAATTGCCGACGTAGTGGTCGCCCTTGATCCCGGCCTGTTCCGGCGTGACGCCGTTTCCGGTCAGCTTGTAGGCGAGCATGGACTTGCAGATGTGGATGCCTCGGTCGTTGATGAGGTTGACAGGCACGACCGTGTGCCCGGCGCGCGCCATCACGCTGGCGAGCGTCATGCCGATGCAGTTGTTGCGGACGTGGCCGAGGTGCTGCGGCTTGTTCGTGTTCGGCGCGGAGAACTCGATGAGGATCTTGCGGCGGGAGCCTTCCGGGAACGGGACGTCGGCGAGGAGCGCCTTCACGTCCGAAATGGAATCGCGGAACAGCGCGGCGGGCTTGAGCGTGATGTTCACGAACGCCTTGATCTTTTCGGCTGACACCACGTCCGGGTCCTTCATCAGGAGTTCGGCGGTCTCGGCGGCCAGCGCGTCCGGCGCGCTCTTCAGCGCCTTCGCGAGGCGGAAGCAGTTCACGGTCAGGTCGCCGTTCATGCCGGCGGGACACGGCTCCCATGGGATATCGAACGAGGCATCAAGGGAACGCGAGGCGCGGAAGGAATCCGCCAGACGGGAAAGGCATTGGATTTTCATGAAGCAGGAAAGAGGTTGGTATGAAAAAAACTGAATTAATGCGTTGTGCGGATCAGCGTGACCGGGGCGGACGGCTTCACGCGGATGACGTATTCGCCGAGCGCGGCGGGCAGCAGGGCGGTCATGCAGCGCGGGATGGTCGTCACCGTGCCGCGGACCTCCACGTCCACCGGGCCGCTGATGGCGGTCAGCAGGTGGAAACTGCGCGTGGAACGGGTCGTGTCCGGCCAGTCTCCGGCGAGACGGAGCTCGTCGCAATGGAACTGCGGACAGCGGTTGATGATCGCGTATTTGCGGTTGCGGGCGGCGTTGTCGCTGACGCCCGTGATGCGGGCGGGGGTGCGGTCGATGAAGTCGACGCAGGAGAGCCCCTCCTCGACATGGAGTTCCTGGTCGGGATCGGAGATGCCCCAGTCGTTCAGCAGAAAGTCACTGTTGCTGTTCTGCTGGATTTCAAGCACCAGGTTTCCGGGGTCGATGCAGTGGATGCGTCCGGCATTGACGAAATACGCGTCGCCGTTCACCGCGTCGAAACTCTGAAGCACGCTCTCCACGTCGGACGTCGGCAGCAGTTCCAGGAAACGGTGGCGCGTGGCGGTCGGACGGATGCCGACCATGATCTTCGAACCGGGTTCGGCGTCCAGCACATACCACATCTTCGTCTTCGGTTCCGCGCCGTTTCCGAGCCGGAGGGCGGCGTTCTCGTCGGGATTCACCGTGAGAGGGAGACGTTCGCCCGTGTCGAGTATTTTCACCATCAGCGGGAAACGCGCGGCGCGGGTCATGTCGCCGATCAGGTAGGACGGACCGATCATCGCGCAGAGTTCGTGGATCGTCTTTCCCGCCAGCGGGCCGTTCGAGATCACGCTTTCGACGCCCTCGCGGTCGCAGATGTCCCACGCCTCGCCGTAGCGGCCCTCCTCCGCGGGGAGTTCGCGGCCCAAAACGCGCGCAAGTTTGCCGCCGCCCCAGGGGGTCCGGCGGTACATCGGCGCAAACAGCAGAGGGTATAAATCGTCTTTGGAAAGAGTTGTCATCGGCGGATCATCCGTTCATGTTTTTTTAACATTTTGCCAATACAATATACTACATGAACCGGAAATAACAAACTGAACGGCGCTTTTTTTTTCGAAAAAAAGCGTGCGCCGCGCCGGATGTCCGGGCGGGAAGACCGGAAGGGAAACGCGCCGTTATTGCGCTTTGTCCGTTCAGGCGTGCTTCATGCGACCGAAGAGATTGCCGTATTTCTTCAGGTTCAGAGACTCGACGAACGAAGCGATCTTGGTCGTGGTGGAGCACGGGTCGATGGAGGCGTCCATGCAGTCGCCCTCCAGCGCCAGCATCGGCATGCCGATCTCCTCAAGCTCTTCGCGCAGGAGCTTCGTGAACGGGCGGTCGGCAAGGCTGCACCGTCCGAATCCGTGCGTGTACAGGATGCAGCCGGTGAACTTCGCTTTGGCGGAAAGGTCCTTCACGTACTTCACGCGCAGTTTCGGGTCCAGGAATCCGGTCGTGAGGAGTTTCCGCGCGAGCGATTCGTACGGGTGTTTCGGGTCGAGCGGAGCCCAGCCGACGTAGTTGGTCTCCTCGAACACGATCGGGGCGTTGCAGACGGTCTCGATGTAGTCGAGGTGCTTGGAGTCGTAGAACGGCGGCAGATGCAGCCAGAGCAGGCGGTGCGTGTCTTCGATGGAATAGCGCTTCTCCGCCCATTCCTTCTTCTGGAGCAGTTCCTCGTAGTAGGTCTTCTGAATGTCGACGAGCTCCTGCGTGCCCCACAGCTGGCTGAAGATGACGGCGTTGTAGACCGCCTCCGAACCGCGGATCAGAGGCGGCGAGGTCCAGCGCAGTTCGTTGCACTTGCGCGAATAGTCCGCCGCGAGGTTGGAGAGCACGCAAGCCTCCTCCAGACGCGCCGGATCGAGCTTATATCCGAGCGCCTCCTCCATCTGCTCGACCGACTGGCGCAGTCCGTCGGCGATCTGCCCGACCGCGTTGGTGTTCGCCAGGTTGATCGGCGTGTGCAGGGAGTAGAACCGGTCCTCGAACCCATAGGTGCGCGCGAGGTCGGCGAAGATGCGTTCGCCCTGCTGGCACGGCTGGCTGGTGGAGACGGCGAAATCGGGCGTCTTCAGCGGCAGGCCCTCGAGCATGCGCAGGAAGGAGCAGGTCTGCTGGTCGAATCCCTTGCGGGCGGCGACGTCGAGCGCGGCTTTCACGCGTTTCGAGCTGCGTCCGAAGAGCGCGGCGTACGTTTCCAGCGTCAGGATGCGCGCGCCGAACGCGTTCAGGATCTCGGTCGGGAAGAAGAGGTTGCGCCAGATCGTCGGCTTGTCCTTGTCGCCGAAGAGGAACGAGCGTTTGTTGCTTGCCACGCGCATGGCGACGGATTTCTGGCGGGTCGGCTCGTACTGGACGGGGTCCGAGTCGAGCTTGCCGCGAAGCTTGCTGTATTCGAGCGCGAGGACGGCCGCGCCGAGCGCGCCCATGACGTTGTGGAATTCCGGGATGATGATCTCGCACCCGGTGATCTCCTTCATGAAGTACGCCACGGCATGGTTCGAGGCCACGCCGCCCTGGAACAGGATCGGATGCGAGGGATCGTGGTGCATGAGCATCTGGCCGACACCGTTCAGGATCGTGCGGGCCTGCGCCCGGCATGCCCCCGCGAGCAGGTCGCCCATCGGGATGCGGTTCTTGAACTTGTTGATGGACGTGGCGGAGAGCACGGCGCAGACGGAGCTGAACTCGGTCTTCGCGTCGTAGTTCACCTTGTCCGCCATTTCCTCGACCGGGATGCCGAGCTTGGCGGCGACGCTGTCGAGGTAGCTTCCGGTGCCCGCGGCGCACACGCCGGACATCATGGACACCCACATGCCCATCTTGTGGTTGAAGACCATGCACTTGCTGTCCTGGCCGCCGCAGTCGATGATCGCGTCCACGTTCGGATAGTAGCGTTTCGCCCCGGCAACGTGCGCGGAGACTTCGCTGACCTGGAAATCGTACGGGATGAAGCGTTTCGTGTCCTCGACGATCTGGCTGCCCGTCACGACCGTGCAGGCGATGTCCCCGGCATGGATGCCGCTGTCAACCGCGGCCTTTGCAATCTCGGCGGTCGTCTCGCATGTGATGTTTCCGGCGTTCAGGCCCGCTTCGGAGAAGAACGTGGCGAGGGTCTTCTTCAGCGCGCCCATGTTGCAGCGCCCGCAGGACGTGCAGCGGCCCGTGCAGGAAAGCTGACCGGAATCCACCGGCTTCGTGCGCTGGTAGGTCGTATGGACCACGCGCCCCTTGTCGGTGATGACGACGGCTTTGAATGTCGTGGATCCGATATCGATCCCGAGGTAGTATTTCATCAATGGCACCCGGAAAGCAATTGTGGTTGGATAAAAAAATATCTATATAATATACCCCATTTTTCGTCCTTTTCCAATCAAAAACGGAAATAAAAGACAATTCCAGGAGGCAGCCTCCACTGAAGTAGTGCCGGGCTTACGCTCCGGCACGATAAGGCAAATAGGGCTGATAAGACAAAATGAGGCGGACAGGGGAAATCCGCCCTATCCGCCTTAGAATCCCTATTTTGTGCGGTCCTATGCGAGGACGTGAATGATGCTCTGGTCGTTTATGCCGATTTCACTGTAGTTGACCCCGGCCGACCACCGGGATATGTCTCCGCCGGAGTAGGCGCCCATCATCTCGGTCGAGATCTGGCGTACCAGCAGGTCGTCTTTGCCGTCGCCGTCGGAGTCGAATGCGCCAACAATCGCCCAGTCGGAACCGTCGATCTGGCCGAGCGATGTCCACGCGTCTGCGTTTCCGTCCGCGAGCAGGACCACGCAACCCAGTTCCTTATGGTACAGCACGACATCGTCCTTGCCGTCGCCCGCGAAATCGCCGACCGCGCCGAATTCCCAGCCGGACCAGTTCAGGCTGCCCAGAGCTGTCAGCGTGCCGTCCAGCTCGACCGAGTAGAAGAGGCCGCCGTACAGCGACATCAGCACGGAATCCTTGCCGTCGCCGTCGAAGTCGCCGCATCCGAGCATCGTCCAGTTCGCGTCGAACCAGCCAGCGATCCCGGTCCAGTTGTCCGTGCCGTCCGTCCAGACGCCCAGCGCGCCGAGTTCCTGCGCGTGCCACACGACCGACGGCGCGTCCGAACCCGTCAGGTTTCCGGCCTTGTACTTCCAGTCGATGCCATTCGCGTTGATCAGCGTGCCGATCTTGCGCCAGCCGTCCGCCTGATAACTGATTTCAATACTTTTCGTAATTCCCCCGGAATCCATGGTACTGATGGATTCCATCTGAACACCGCTTTCCGCGTTTCTCCAGAGCGTGGAAATCTGAATGTCGCTCTTCGGCAGGGCCAGGTGATCTCCCTGTGCCTGGAATTCCTTATATGCCGCGAAAGATTCGTCGTAGGACAGGTCGTCGATGGTCGGTTCCCGGTATTGGGATTTCGGAATCAACTGGAGGGCGCCGCCGGGTCGAGTCTGTCTATATGCGATGATCTCGCACGAAAGGTCCAGCCAGTTTTCCCTGAGAAACGCGAGATTCTGTGAGATGGACGATTCCGGTATTTCCTCCTGAACCTTTGCTTTCGCACTATTATACAGCGTACAGAACTGCCGGTACGTCATCTGGGAAATATCCAGGACAGCTTCGAACGGGGGAATGGAGACAAGGTCCTCAATCGGAACTATCAATTCCTCAGGTATCTTCAGGATAACATCTTCCTTAGAAATTATCAAATACTCTGGTGTCTTCAGCAAATCGGGATTGATTTTCAGGACGACTCTTTCCTCCCCGTTTAGCGATACCGTAATGATTCCATCATCCATCGGCGGGATGATCTCGGATTCAGGAATTGCTCCAATATAGTTTTTTGACCATGCCCCTCCAACCCCTTCGGTGTTGATAATTTTGTTTTTCTCTTCGATGGTTTCGCTCATTTTCGGTCTCGCTTTCCCACCTCAAATCGAGGCGAATGAATAAGGTTGTGATACGGGATCTTTCTTATATTCCGATACCCAATATAGCACGAAAAATCAGCATGTCAAGGACTTATGTCATTTTTTTTTTTTTTGAAAATTGGTTAAAATCTAAAATATAAAACGATTAACCTAAAAATTGAGGGAGGCGGAGCCTCCAATGTAGGAGTGCCGGGATACGCTTGCGCACAAACTTCCATGAAACAAAAATCCCTCCGGACATGAATCCGAAGGGATCGAAAAGCAAGTAAAAAACGCGAGGATCAGTGGCGCTCGCGGAGCCAGGCCTCGACGAACTGGTCCAGGTCGCCGTCGAGCACGGCGGCGGTGTTGCCGGTCTCGACGCCGGTGCGGAGGTCCTTCACCATCTGGTACGGCTGAAGCACGTAGGAACGGATCTGGTTGCCCCAGGAGTTGTCGGTCTTCTCGCCGGAGATCTGCGCCGCCTGCTGACGGCGTTTTTCCTCTTCGAGTTCGTACAGGCGCGCCTTCAGCATCTGCATCGCCATCGCGCGGTTCTTGTGCTGGGAACGTTCCACCTGGCAGGAGACGACCACGCCGGTCGGCAGGTGGGTGATGCGGACGGCGCTGTCGGTACGGTTCACGTACTGGCCGCCCGCGCCGGACGCGCGGTAGGTGTCGACACGGAGGTCCTTTTCGTCGATCTCGATGTCGATCTCGTCTTCGATCTCGGGGAAGGCGTCGACGGAGGCGAACGACGTGTGGCGGCGGGCGTTGGCGTCGAACGGGGAGATGCGGACGAGACGGTGCACGCCGCGTTCGGCGCGCATGTAGCCGTAGACGAATTCGCCGGTGACCTTCAGGACGGCGCTCTTGATGCCGGCTTCGTCGCCGGGCTGCATGTCGATGATCTCGTCCTGGAATCCGCGGCGCTCGAACCAGCGGCGGTACATGCGGAGCAGGATGCTTGCCCAGTCGCAGGACTCGGTGCCGCCCGCGCCCGCGTGGATGTACACGAAGCTGTTGCAGCGGTCGAACTTGCCGGAGAGGAAGCTCACGATCTCGAGCTTGGAAAGCCCGGCTTCGAGCTTGGCCCAGGCGTCGTCGGATTCCTCCAGGAACGACGGATCCTCCTCGGCGAGTTCGGCGATCGCGAGGAAGTCGTCGGCTTCGCGTTTGAGCTTGTTGAAGGGCTCGACGATGTTCTTGCAGGAGGAGAGCTTCTGCACGGTCGCCTGCGCCTTTTCCTTGTCGTCCCAGAAATCGTTCTGCGCCATGGTCTTTTCGATGTCGGCGATCTGCGCCAGCGTCTCGTCCACGTGCAGGTAGTTCGACAGCTTCGACAGGCGTTCGGTCAGGTCCGCGCCGTGAGCTTTGATCTCGTCAATGGTCATTCGTTGTCTCCGGAGTGATTATGCCAGGCTGCGCACGAGCGCGACGGCGTCGGCGACGGCCTGTCCGATGGCGTCCCAGTTTCCTGCGCGCATGTCGGCGGTCTTGCCGAGCCAGGTGCCGCCGACGGCCGCGATCTCCGGGACCGCCAGGTATTCGGCGGCGTTCGAGCTCGTCACGCCGCCGGTGGGCATGAAGCGGACGCCGAGGTGCTTATAGGGCGCGATCAGGGATTTCAGGAATTTCACGCCGCCCGCGGCTTCCGCCGGGAAATACTTCAGGAAACGGCAGCCCAGCTCCATGGCCTGTTCCGCCTCGGACGGGGTGCACACGCCCGGCGCGAACGGGAATCCGCACTTCACGGCTTCCTTCACGACGGTCGGGTTGAAGCCCGGCGCCACGGCGAACTTCGCGCCCGCCTCGAACGCCCGGTGCAGGTCGCACACGTTCAGTACGGTGCCCGCGCCCAGGTAGAGGCCGGGGAACTCCTTCGCGGCCGCGCGGATCACGCTCTCGGCTGCTTCGGTGCGGAACGTGATCTCGGCCGCCGGGAGCTGTTTCTCCTGGAGGACCGAGCACATTCTGAGGCCGTCTTCGAGGTTGTCGAGGACCAGGACCGGGACGATCCGGATCGCGCTCAGACGGTCAAGCGCGGCTTTGACGTTCTGCTGAAAAAGTTCCATGGTTGTTTGCCTTTCCGTATGTGATTGTTTCGTTATTGCTTGTTTTTTCGAGGCGCGGCCCGTTCATTTCTTCTTCAGGACGAGCTTTGCCGGAGCGCCGTTCACGGTCTCGTCCGTGATGACGCATTCCTTCACGTCCTGGCGGGACGGCACGTCGTACATCACGTCCAGCATGATGTCCTCCATGATGGAGCGGAGGCCGCGAGCGCCCGTGCCCTTTTCGTAGGCTTTCTTCGCGAGCGCTGCGATGGCTTCGTCCGTGAAGGACAGCTTCACGCCCTCCATTTCCATGAGGGTCGTGTACTGGCGCACGATCGAGTTCTTCGGTTCGGTCAGGATGCGTTTCAAAGCCTCTTCGTCGAGCGGGGTGAGCGCGGCCGTGACGGGCATGCGGCCCATGAACTCGGGGATCATGCCGAAATGCACGAAGTCCTCGGGTTCGACGGCGGACAGCGGCGATTCGAGCAGGAGCCTGTTCTCCGCCTCGGTGCGCTTGTCCTCCTCGCTGGCGTTCTCCGTGCCCTGCGTGAAGCCGAGCACGTGACGGCCCACGCGGCGCTGGACGATCTTGTCAAGTCCGACGAACGCGCCGCCGCAGATGAAGAGGATGTTCGAGGTGTCGACGTGCAGATATTCCTGCTGCGGGTGCTTGCGGCCGCCCTTCGGCGGGACGTTGGAGATCGTGCCTTCAAGGATCTTCAGGAGGGCCTGCTGGACGCCTTCGCCGGAGACGTCGCGCGTGATGGAGACGTTCTGGCTCTTCTTCGCGATCTTGTCGATCTCGTCGACGTAGATGATGCCGACCTGCGCGCGATCGAGGTCGTAGTCAGCGGCCTGCACGAGACGCAGGATGATGTTTTCCACGTCCTCGCCCACGTACCCGGCTTCCGTCAGCGTGGTGGCGTCGGTGATGCAGAACGGCACGTCGAGCATCTTCGCGAGGGTGCGGGCGATGAGCGTCTTGCCGCTGCCGGTGGGGCCGATCAGCAGGACGTTGCTCTTGTCGAGGTCGACGTCGGAGGCGTCGTAAAGGTTTTTTGATTTCAGGCGGTTGTAGTGGTTGTGCACGGCCACGGACAGGATCTTCTTCGCCTGTTCCTGGCCGATCACGTAACGGTCGAGCTCCGCCTTGATGTCGGCGGGCGTCGGCACGTTCAGATGGTCCACGAACGACGGCAGACGGCCGGATTTTTCGGCGGAGTCTTCAAATGCTTCGTCTTCGTCGCCGGGCACGGACGCGGAGGGCTTCGCGCCGGGGAATCCGTTCCGGCTGAACAATGTGTCGCAGATGGACACGCAGTTGCGGCAGATGGAAGCGCCGCTCGGGCCGGTCAGCAACCCGCCCTTCACTTCGCTTTCCTGACGGCCGCAGAAAGAACAGCGTTCGGGTCTTTTCATGGATCAGTTCCCCTTGACTTTGAGGGCGGCGACGTCAGCGCGGGGCGGCAGGACATGGTCGACGAGGCCGTATGCCACGGCTTCCTCGGCGGACATGAAGTAGTCGCGCTCGGTGTCGCGTTCGATCTTCTTCAGCGTCTGGCCGGAGTGTTTCGCGAGGATGGTGTTCAGCGCGGCCTTCGTGCGGAGGATCTCCTTCGTGTGGATCTCGATGTCCGTCGCCTGGCCTTCGGCGCCGCCGAGGACCTGGTGGATCATGATGCGCGCGGAGGGCAGGGCGTAGCGTTTGCCCTGCGTGCCGGCGGCGAGCAGGACGGCGGCCATCGACGCGGCCTGGCCCATGCAGAACGTGCAGACGTCGCACGGGAGCGACTGGATCGTGTCGTAGATGGCGAGACCGGCGGTCACCACGCCGCCCGGGGAGTTGATGTACAGGGAGATGTCCTTCTTCGGGTCTTCGCTCTTCAGGAAGAGCAGTTCCGCCACGACCAGGTTCGCGATGGCGTCGTCGATGGGATCGCCGAGCAGGATGATGCGGTCGCGGAGCAGCCGGGAATAAATGTCGTAGGAACGTTCGCCGCTTCCGGTCTGTTCGACGACGATGGGCACGAGGGTGTTTCGGGTTCCGGTCGGTTTCATGGTTGTCATCTCCTTGTCTTCTGTTCGATTCTCTGTCAAAAACGCACGGCCTTCGTGCTTCTTTCGATGCGCAAAGGCCGGTCATTCTGCTGGCGGAATGGCCAGTCTTTGATATAAAACGCCGTGAGGAATGGTTTTTGCACTCCTCCGGCGTTCTGTTCGTTGTTTACTTCGCGGCGGCTTTCATGCGGCGTTCCGCGAGCACGCCGAGGGTTTTCTCGACGAGGAGCTCGATCTCAAGCTCGTTGAGACGGCCGGTGCGCTGGAGGATTTCGGCGAGGCGGGCGGGCTCCATGCGGGTCTGCTGCGCCATGTTCTGGATGGCCTGGGCGACTTCCTGTTCGGAGAGCTTGACCTCTTCCTTCTTGGCGATCTTGCGCATGATGAAGTTCTTGCGGAGCTGTTCGGAGGCTTTCTTTTTTGCCTCGTCCATGTGCTGGTCCTTCTCGGCTTCGAATTTTTCGAGGGCTTCCTTGTCCTGTCCGACGGCGTACTGGAGCAGCTTGTATTCGTTGTCGGTGGCCGTCTCGAGGGACTTCTTCGGCAGATCGAATTGCGGAGCCTTTTCGAGGATGGCGGCCTGGATGGACTCCATCGTCTTGGAACGGGTCATGATCTCGGCCTGACGGGCCGCGAGGTCCTTGTAGAACTTGGTCAGCTCTTCGGCGGACTTGAACTCCATCTTCTCGGCGAGTTTCGCCATGTCTTCGATCGGTTCGCGGCGCTGGCCGTCGTGGACTTTCATCTTGTAGGTGACCTTCTTGCCGCGAAGGCCTTCCTCGCGCCAGTCGGCTGGGAATTCGGCGGTGAAGGAGCGTTCTTCGCCGACGGTCGCGCCGGTCATGGCGGCGTTGACGCCGGGGATCATTTCCTGTCCGATCAGGTAGATCCAGGCGGAATCGTTCCTGACCGCGCGCTTCAGGGAATCGGAGGCGTCTTCGGGGAGCTCGAAATCGCTTTCGTAGGAGACGTGGAGCATGTCGCCTTCCTTGGCGGCGTCGGTGATGGGCACGAAGCTGCTGTACTGGGCCTTGGCGCGTTCGATGAGGTCTTCCTCGATCTTGGCGGCGTCTTCGGAGGCCGCGACTTCGCCGAGTTCCTTGTAGTCCGGGAGCTCGAATTCGGGCGCGATCTCGAAATCGCACTTCATCGCGAATTCCTTGCCCTCTTCGAGCGTTCCTTCCGGCTCGAGCTTGCTGTAGGAGATGATGTCGAGCTCGTCGGCCTTCTTGGAGAGCAGGTCGTAGGCGGCGACCTGGATCAGGCGTCCGGCTTCTTCGTCGACGTAGCCTTTATAGCGGGCCTTCACCATGGCGAGCGGGGCCTTGCCGGGGCGGAATCCGGGGATCTGCGCCTTGCGGGCGACGGCCTTCGTCGCGTTCAGGAAGAGATCGGCGGAAGCTTCCGCGGGGAGCACGAATTTCGCGTCGCGTCCGCAGACGTCGGTGTCGGTGATGGTGAGGGTGAATTGTTCTTTCCAGCTGGGATTGGACATGTTTGTCTTGCCTTCGTGATTGGTTATCTGAATGTTTTATCGGTAGCGGATGGAATTGTCTCTCCGCGGACGCACGGGCGTTCACAGAAAGATGTGAGTATGTAATATACACCCTTTCTTCCTGATTTTCAATCCGCTTTCCCGCTTTTTTCTTATTATTTCGACCGCAGCCGCGCCGCGACGAACGACACCGCGAACATCGCGCACGCCAGCAGGACGATTGCCGCGCCCGCAGGCACGTTCGCCCACGGCTGCGCCGAAATCAGCAACCCGCCCGCGCAGCTGACGTAGCTGAAAACGAGCGACAGGAAGAACAGCTGGCGCGAGTTGCGCGCGAAATTCCGCGCGGTCGCCGCCGGGACGATCAGGACCGCCGTCACCAGCAGGACGCCCACGGCGCGCACGCACAGGATCACCACCAGCGACAGCAGCGCGGCGAAAAGGTACTGGTACACGGACACCTTGATCCGGTGCACCCCGGCGATCTGTTCGTTCACGGAGATGTGGAGCATGCGGTTCCACGCGAAGAACTGGAACGCCAGGAACGCGACGAGCAAGGCGGCCAGCAGCGCGATCTCGTTGTCGCCGATCGTGAGGATGTCGCCGTACAGGAACATGTTCACGCCGCGCGACGCCTCGCGGTTCCGGCTCACGATCGCGAGCCCGAACGCTACAACGGCGGAGAAGATGATGCCGATCACCGTGTCCGTGGAGAGGCGGCTTCCGCGCCGCAGGTACATGATGAGCAGTCCGATCACGAGCGCCAGGCCCGGCATCGTGAATTCGACCGGAAGCGAGCAGATCAGGCCGAGCGCGACCCCGGCGAATGCCGAGTGGCCGATGGCGTCGGAGAAGAACGACATGCGGGAGTTTACGACCTGCACGCCGGAGAGTGCGGCGAGCGGGGCGATCAGGAGCAGCCCGAGCATCGCGCGGCGCATGAATTCCGGTCCCATGCAGTCCAGCGGGAACAGCATGGCGGCGAAGTCGGAAAGCCGCAGGACAAGTTCATTCAGCATGTTCGGCCTCCGTTCCGTGATCGTGAGTATGATCGTGCACGTGGTCGTGTCCGCAGGAACACCCGTGCGCGCCGTCGATATGGCAGTGATCGTGCAGGTGCAGATGCTCGTTGCGGAGCGGGCAGTTTTCGGGGCATTCGCGCACGTCCTGCGGGATGCCGTGCAGGTCGGGCAGGCCGAGGTGCAGGCCGAACGTCTCGGACAGTACCTGATGGGTCAGCGCCACGCGCGGTTCGCCCTCGCCGAAGACTTTGTGGTTCAGGCAGATCACATGGTCGGCGTGCGCGGTCACGGTCGCCAGATCGTGGCTGATCATGATTTGCGTGAATCCGCGTTTTTCGCGGACGCGCCGCAGAAGTTCGCAGCAGATCAGTCCGCCTTTGAAATCGACCCCGGACGTCGGTTCGTCCAGGATCAGGATGTCGGGCTCCTGAAGCAGCGCCTGTGCGAGCAGGACGCGCTGGATTTCGCCGCCGGAGAGCGCGCCGAACGCATGGTCGGCCAGGGCGGTGCATTCCACCTCGTCCAGATAGCGCATGATGCGTTCCACGTGACGTTTGGAGTGTCCCAGGAAGAGCGGCATGCGCTGAAGTCCGGAGAGCAGATAGTCCATGACCGTCATCGGGATGTCGCGGTCGAACACGAGGCGCTGCGGCACGAATCCGAACCGCGGCTTCCGTCCGGCTTCGTCAAGTCCGGGAAACAGCACCTTTCCGGTATACCTGATCTGACCGAGGATCGCGAGCGTGAGCGTGGTCTTGCCCGCGCCGTTCGGGCCGACGATGGCCGTGAACTTGCCGCGCGGGACGTGAGCGCACACGTCGTCCAGGATGCGGTTTTCGCCGAGGATCAGGCCGACATGTTCGAACCGGACCGCGTCGGCGGATGCTGCTGTTTCCGCGGGGATGGTCATTCCGCCAGCGCCTTCTTCATGATTTCGAGGTTGTTGTTCATCACGTCGAAATAGTATCCGGCGGGCGGATCGGCGGGGCCGGACGCCACGGGGTCGATCTTCACGACAGTCGCCCCCGTTTCCTTGCCGATGAGCTTGGCGAGTTCGTCCGGGTACTGCGGCTCGGTGAAGATGACTTTCACGCCGTGCTCCTTGAATTCCTTTGTCATGGCCGTGATCTCGGCGGGCGAGGGGGGCGTTTCGGGATCGGCGAAGATCGCGAGCGGCATTTCGAATCCGCAGTCGCGCAGGAGGTAATCGAAGACGTTGTGCTGGGCGGCGACGTGTTTGTCCGCGAAAGGCTCAAGCTGCGCCTTGAAGGAATCGCCGAGCATCTGGAGGCGTTTGTCGAGCTTGGCGGCGTTTTCGCGGAATTTGTTCGCGTGGAGGATGTCGGTCTTGGCGAGCTCGTCGGCGATCGTCGCGACGATCTTCCGCGCCTCGTAAGGACTTGCGAAGAAATGTCCGTTTTCGCCGCCGTGATGGTGATGATGATGACCTTCCGTCTCGTGTCCGTCGTGGTCGTCCTCGCCTTCGTGCTCTTCATGTTCGTCATGATCGTCTTCAGCATCGTGGTCATGGTCGTCGTCATCGTCGTCGCCTATCACCTTGATTCCGGCGCCGGTGTCGATCACCACGATGCCTTTGCCCGCAGACAGCGCCGCCTTGCAGATGTGATCGTCGAGACCCGCGCCGTTCTTGAACAGCAGAAGCGGCTTGCGGGCGGCGGAGACCTTCATGAGGTCGTTCGGGGTCAGGACGTAGTCGTGGGGGCATCCGGCGTCCGGCGGTGTCAAAAGCTCGACCTCGATCCCGGTCCCGTCTACGACTTCGCGGGTCAGCACCCAGATCGGGTACGTGGTCGCGGCGACGCCGTAGCCTTCCTGGGTTGTGGTATGCACCACCGACGTGATCTTGCCGGGCAGGAAGTACAGGACGGCGCAGAGCGCGATGAGCGCGAGCAGAAAACTGATGGTAAAGAATTTCATAAATGCTCCTTCATGCAAAAGTAATCAATTACTATACACGAAAAGGGAAAAAAAGCAAGCGTCCCGGCCAACATTCTTTCAGACGGCCGGGACGTATTGATTGGTGCAAAGATGCGTTTAAGCGGCGGGAGCGGTCTGTTCGGGATGCCCCTTGTCATTCTGCTGCTTGATAAGTTCCCGGACTTCCTCCAGATTCTCTTTGCCGAATTCGTCGTCGGGCGAAATGGTCAGCAGATGTTTGCATTGTTCCTCGGCCTGCATGTATCTCTCCCCGGCGATGCTGTTTTCGATGACGTGGTGCATGCATTCGACCCAAAGTTCGACGACATCCTCGCGGTAATTCACGGCGCGGTGAGGGAAATTGAGAATATTCACTGCTTCCTCGTAACGTTTTGCCTCGGACAGCCTTTTCGCATATATGAATGCGGAGAGCATGGATGCAGAGCCTTTCTCCAAGTCAAATGCTTCCTTCGCTTCTTCCAATGATTTCTGTTTGTCGCCTTTGGCATGGTAGATGATAGACAGGTTCACATGAATAAGCGATGGTGTCCGGTATGTTTTCAGAATCGCTTTGTATTTTGCCTCCGCCTCGTCGAGCCGGTCATTTTCGCACAAACGGTTTGCCGCATAGAAAGTGAATTCCGGACTGCCGGTCGGGGTCGAGGCAAGAATATCCAACGCCTCATTCTGTTCTGCTTCTTTTTCAGTCAGAAGCAGTGCCGCCGCACGGAAGAATTTCCCGAAATGCTCCAGTTTCCCGTCTTGTACGGCATCAAGCCTGTCGGCCATTGATGTCAGGTTGTCTTTTTGTTTGTTCTTCACGCAATAATGGAAATACTGGCCCAGAATATCCAAATCGAATTCGGATTGCTCCACCAGCTTTTGAAAGACGTTCGCGGCCTCTTCATGCCGTCCAACCTGGTCCAGAGCCAACATGAAAAGGAACAGGATTCCTCGGTCCGGTTCCTCTATTGTTTCATCCGTGGACGACAGAATATGCTCAATGATGGACAGAGCCTGTTCCGGTTTTCCGTTGAAAATCAGATACTCAGCAGTAAGTCGCATTAAAAGAGCATCGTCGGGGAACATTTCCATGGCAGACAGCAGATCGGCTTCCTTTGCTATGCCCTTTTTATACTGGTCCATGAGGATGATTTCCGTAAGCAACCTGTTCCCGACCAAATAGCTTGACAATATCTTCGCCAGCTCCGCTATTTGCGACGGGTCCTTCTGATTCTCCTTTTTTTTCATTTCGCCGGAAATATAGTCCAAACAAACGATAGAAGCGCGGTTGTGCAGATCGTAAAAGGGGGCTGCCGGGAAGATTTCCTGCGCTATGGCCCGTATCTCACTAAACACATCGGTTGCAAGCGCCACACGCAAGCGGATAAAACGCGAAAGCGGGGAATTGACAAGTTTTCCGGATTTCCGGACAGCCGCGACAATTTTATCTTCATCGTTTTCCAGATACGCGATTAAAATCGAGCAATAATCTGCCAGGAACGGCAGATATCCCGACTTTGTGCGTAATTTCTTTTCCAGTTCCTTCAGTTCATCCAGTTTCCCCTTAAAAACGCAGCTCTCCGCGTATAGCAGATACATGCTGAGATCATCAATCGTCTTCAAATACGGTTCTGCTACCGAGATCGCTTCCCCGAAGCGGGTTTTCGAGAAATAATAATCCGCCAAAAGCGGCGCACCTACGAAATAATTGGTTTCCATTGCATGTTTCAGCAATTCGGTCATCTGTTCATCATCGGCTTCGTCGTTGCCGTCCTGCGCCGTTCGGTTGATGACAGTATAAATTGCTTCGAATCGGATAACGGGATCCTCCGATTGCATTGCCTGATTCAGGAAATTGTTCCGTTCCGCCTCGGATAACTCAGAATACTTGACCATGAATTCCGCCATCCGCCCGAGATCGCTTTTATGGAATGCTTCGGGATTGTTTTCCACTGCTTTTGTGTAAGTGTCGGTTCCATCCTTCCGGTAACCAGACCGAAAGGAGGAGATTACATAAAGGTAAAGTTCCTGATCGGTGAAGCTCTCGCCCATTTTTGCTTTCCGCCCCAGAATGCTGTGCAGGAGGTCATAACTTGCGGATTGCACCGCACTTGTCAGCATGTTCTCGTGGTATTCCTGCTTCAGCGGGTTCAGGGCGCTTGCAGTCTGCCACATCTGCGCTTCCATCTCAGCATTGCCGAACACATGATAAACATTAGCCAGTGTCACGAATTCCGCTTCGGCGTTCGGATCCTGCCGGACATAGGCATGCAGAAGACGCTCCGCCAGAATGTAGTCTTTTTTTTCGTATGCCTCCATTGCTGCGCGGCGCAACCGGGTGCGCCGGACCGTCTTCAAGCCGAAATATCCACATGCCAGCAAGCTTGCGAGAAGCACGAGTCCCAGCACGATGATCGCGATGATTTTTCGGTTCATGTCCGTTTCATCTTTCTTTTTCCGTTCGCTTTGATTTCTGTCGGATATCCGCGATGGTACTTTGCGGACCTGTTCATGTCGGTCTCTGTGTTCCCGATTGCTTTCCGGCGGAAGAGCATTCTGGAATAAAAACCAGCAGGCAGTCCGTCCGGGGAGAGAACGAACTGTCTGCTTTGATGACGTTTCCGCTTTCCGGCGGATCCGGCATTCTTGACTGTTATAGAGCTATCCCTTTCGGGAAAGCCGAAATGACTTCCCCGATCAGGGATTCAGAAACTCAGGCTTTCACCTGCTTGCGGTTACGGTACATCAGCAGAGCGGCACCGAAGCCAAGGGCGATGAGGAGCGTTGCGACCGGAGCCGGAAGCGGAGCGCCCATATTGCCGCCGTTACCGTTATTAACATAGGAACCGCCCGCAGTGATCACGGCGGCGATAGTGCCATTCTGGAACTGATTCTTCCCGAAGAACAGAACCGTTTCCGTATTTTGGTCCGAGAAATGCGTCTTGTTTGTTGCCTGATTATTGTCAGCGGAATAAACGTTCTGGTTTCCAGAACCGTTGCGGCCTCTGATACCGATTTTCTCAATTTCCTTGTCATTAAAGGAAACGTCAAACTTATAGGCGTCGAAATCGCCGTTGCGGTACGTGGGAAGAGCGGCCTTGTCTTTACCCGTGATTTCAGTACCGGAGATATTTTCGTTTTCCAAAGTCAGAGCCTGTTCCCAGGCGATACCGTCTTTATCGTAACCGACCGCGTAATAGGTCCAGCCGTCTTCATCGGTGGCTTCGCCCTTATACTGCATCAGAGTTACGGTCAAAGTATTGTTTCCGGCAGTCTGCCAGTAATACACATTGTTAGCCGTATTGAACGTGAAAGACTGGATGGTTTCTTCATCGGCCGGGGATTCGTCCAAAGCGGAAGCGATGCCGGCGGAGATGAAGAGAGCGGCGGTGAGAAGAATATTGTGAAGTTTCATTGTAGATTACCTTATCGTTTGTTTGTTTTGGCGGATTGTCCGCCGTGTTTCCGGTCTTGTTTTGTGTTTTGTTGTGAGAGTCCGGAAGCGGTTTCGGGGCATTCAATTGTTTGGAATCCGGCTCGCGGCGCCCCGTGGACCGCGGCCATGGAACTCCGGCGCCGATCATGTCCGATGCGCCGGCAATCCCGCCTCATTCCCGTTGACAGAATAAATCCGGTCCAGGGGAGATCGTGTGAACAGTATTAGGCGGATACAAATACGAAATCTGCATGCGGAGAAGACGCGCGGTCAGAACAAGCGCGTTTTCCGTTGTTTTTTCAGTTTGTGCCGAGCGGCGGCCGTTCCGGAGTTTCCGGGCGAGCCCGAACGCAGCGCCGAGGAGAAGGGAGATCAGCACGCCGGGGAGCGGCTGCCCGTGTACGGTGTTGATGCCGAGTTCGCGGTGCAGGAATTCCGAGGCGGCGGACTTGATGGAACGGGTGAAGAGGAAGAGCGGAGCGGCGGCCTCATCCTGTACGGCGGATTCCAGTCCGGCAACTTCCGCGGACACGGCGTATTCACCCGCTTTGGACGCGTCGAACGCATCCACGGCGAGGGTCTCGAACGAGAAGCCCGCTGCGAGCAGGAAGATCGCCAGAATTGTCAGAAGCCGTTTCATGAAGCCTTAGTCTCCGTTTCGTTTAGTTCATAATAATAAATATACACCCGAGAAACACCTTTTTCAACCCAATTATCATCTTTTTTGACTTTTTTTTGAAAAAATAAGGATAATTTCTTAGCAGATAAATGTCTTTGCTTGAAAAGTAATTAGCCTCAACCAGTGTTGATAATGACAACCCGTTTGCTCAATCGACATTCTTTTTTGGGGGACGTCCGAAAGACCAGGCTGAATGTCCTGAACAGCTTGATTTGCAGAAAAAAGCCAGCTCAGGACTATGGATGGGGAGGGAACGGTTCACTCCGCGTTTGCAGATTTCGCCTCGTCCTTTTTCGATTTGAGTTTTTCCTGAACTTTCTCCAGGTTCTCCTTGGCGAACTCGTCGTCAGGCGATATGGTCAGCAGATGCTTGCACTGTTCCTCGGCCTGCATGTATCTCTCACCGGCGATGCTGTTTTCGATGACGTGACGCATGATATCCGTCCAGAGATTCATGACCTCAGTCGGCAGTTCGACTTTGCGATTCGGGATGTTGAGGACTTTCTCCGCATCCTGATATTGCCCGTTGGCCGCGAGCATTTTCGCATAGACGAATTGGCCGATCCCATTGTCCTGATTCGTTTCCCACGCCTGTTTCGCATAGGAAAGGGCCTCCGCCTTCATTCCTTTTGCCAGATAAACTTCGGCGATATTGGCAAAGACCACTTGTTTTTCGGGATGGCCGCCGGCCAGCGCGAGATAACGCGAAAGCGCCTCGTCCAGCAGGTCGTATTGCAAGAACAGACTAGCCGCGCGGAACGCGAAGTCGGGATGGTCCGTCTTTGCGGTTTTCAGCAGGGAAAGCGCCTCATCCTTCTTGTCCTGAAGCAGCAGTTCCTCCGCCCGGAAGAAAGGAGCCAGCGCCTTCAGATCCGGCGCATTCAATGTATCAAGGCGGTCCGCCATTTTCGACAGTTCCTCAGCTCGCTTGTGATCGATGCAGAATCTGAGATAGCGGTAGAGGACTCCGCGATTCATTTCGGTATTGTCGACCATGTCGGTGAATTCCTTCGTCGCATCGTCGACTCTTCCCGCAAGCTCCAGTGCGAGCATGTGCAGAAGGTCGAACTGGATCGAATGCTTTTCTTTTTCCAAAGCATAGAACCGTTCGACATATTCCAGACACTTTCCCGGATTGCCGTTGAAGAGTTCGAACTCGGCGGCTACCTCCAAAAGATACGTGTCCTCCGGAAACGCCTTCAGGTTTTCCTCAAGTATCTGCCGTGTCAGCACATTCCTGTTCCGCAGGTCGGAAATCGTGATGCGCATCAGTAACGGATCCTTAATGCCGCGTCCCGGAATAAGCCGGGCAAGTTTGATGAACCGGGGATCACTGACAAGATCCGGTTTTTCCTGAAGCTTGTTCCCGAGATAGAGGCGGACCGCGGAACGGGCCCGTTCCCGCAGGTCGAAGAACGACGGGTTCGTCATGATCGTTTCGAAGATCGCAACGACTTTTTCCTCGTTGTCGTTGTTGAGCGCGATCTGAAGGTTCATCAGGTTTGCGAGATCAGTATGTACCGTGCCGATTTCCATCATGTGTTTGGCGAAATCGTCGTTGTCCTGCGTAAAATCGTACAGCGCCTCGAAATAAGCCGTCTGCATCTTGTATTTCCGTCCGAGGGAACGGTAATGTTCGATCAGCGGTTTCAGCTTCTCCGGCTGCCCGCTGTACACGCAGCTCTCCGCATAAAGAATGGCCAGCGGAGCATTCTCGATATCCGCCAGATAGGGGCCGGCTGTCTCAATCACGGAGCCGAATCTCCAGAGAGAAAAATAGAAATCGGCCAGAAACGGAGTCGCGGCGTACCGGTTCAGTTCGACCGCCTGCTTCAGCAGCGTTTCCTTCCGTTTCAGAAGAGAATCGGAGTCCTCTCCCGAAACGGCAAGCATCGTGGCGAGGTAGAGGATGGACTCCAGCCGGACGAACGGATCGTCCGACTGAATGCCGTCGCGGATAAAATTCGAGCGTTCGGCATCGGAAAGCCTGTCGAATGTAACGACGTATTCCGCAAGCCGACCGAGATCATCCTCCCGGAAAATCTCCGGATCTGCCTTGAGCATTTCTTCATAATACTTTTTCGCTTCTCCGGCACGGTCCGTCATGACCGCGCAGACGAGATACCGCATTTTATCTTTCCGGGAAAGATCCGCATTGAGAATGAGTTTGCGGCTCAGGGACGAGTAGAGATGGGCGAAGTCGCGGGCATTCATGGCGCACTCGGTGTAACTGTCCCAGTACTCCGGCTTCAGCGGGTTCAGCGCGCTGGCCTTGTACCAGCAGTGCATCTCCGCGCCGATATTGCCGAAGTGGCGGTAGACCTGTGCCAGCCGGACATAATCCTCCTCGCTGTCGGGATCCTGCCAAACGTATTCGTTCAGGAGCTTTTCCGCCTTCTTCCAGTCTTCCTCGGCGAAAGCCCTCCGTGCCTCCGCGCGCAGATGGCTCCGGTGCATCGTCCTGATCCCGAAATATCCCAGGAATCCGAGACAAGCGAGCAGAATGGCCGATACAAGGACGATAACAAGAATAAGTCTGGTTTTTTTCATCTTTTTTCCGGGCAGCATCGCGAAGCCGTCTTCCCGATGCAGGGTTGCATGGTTCAAAAAAAAGCCCCGGTCAGTTTCCCAACCGGGGCGGATTTCATGAAGGAACGTTCAAATTGCTTTCACCATGAAACGTTCAGCCGACGATGACTTTTCTGCGGCGGATATAGCAGAATCCGAGCCCGAAGAGTCCGGCGATCAGGGCGAGCTGAACTCCGCCGGGGAGCGGCTGGCCGAAAGCGCCGCCGCCGTTAATATTGCCGGAGCCGCTGCCGCCATCAGGAGCGATTCCACTTGCCACAGCATAGATGCCGAAAGCAACCGCCGCGGTGGCAACATTACCGGGAATAAGCTGCGAAAGCGGCTGGGCTCTTTGAGCGGCAAGCTTTTTGGCCGCGGCTTCATCCGGAAGTTTTTCGGTGTAAATTATATTATTGCCGTCTTCATCAAGAAATTCTTGAAGAAACATTTTATAATCCTCGTAATCAGCATTCGCAACTGACTGATTATTCACATCTGTAAGCGTATCCTCGAAATAGTAGTTATGCAGCATCGCATCGGTTTGTATCTGAGCAGCCCTGTACCCGCCATCACCGAAACCGCCCTGGGCAGTCGCAGTATTCGTAGCATTATTAGTGTTATCAAATGGTACAAACCCGTCTTCTCCTTCAAAACTGGAAAAAGAGAAAACCTCGTTACCAGCCTTATCTTTCATATAGACCTCGACGATATTACCGGGGTCGAAATTCCCAAGTTTATATTTGTAACGTGTAACAACTTCTTCTGATCCCGGATAATACTCCACAGAATCAATCGGTGTTACTCTGCTGGAAAGACGTTCATTCTCCGTACCTTCATTTTCAATAAGCTTAAATGAATCGGTGGGGGTGGAGCTGGAAGCTGAATACTTCCCGGTTTCCGGATCGTAAGAGAGCACGCGATAACCGACCTCGTCAATACCCATATTGAAAAGGGCATTGCTGTCAGAATTGAATTTAAGCGTACCCTGGGGAACAACCGACTTGACGAAATCAGTCAGATAAAGCGTCATTTTCTCTTTGTTGCTTCCATCGGCCTGAATGTAGAAGAAGTTATTGTTGACGCCAGCCCATTTAAAACTGCCATCCCAGTTCAATTCTCTTCTGACCGTGAAATCATTTGATTGATTATTCCCCTCAACGTTATCCCAGGTCCCGTAGGTGAAGGAGTCACTTTCATTCGTACGGCCGCCAATAGCTGCAGTATTCACCTTTACTCCGCCATCAATGGGATTTTGATAGTAATCATAATAAAAATCCGCTGCGAACGCGGTCGTCGTTGCGCCGAGAAGCGCAAGTGTCAGGATGGGAAGAAGATGTTTCATGCGGTACCTGTCTCGTTTCTGTCCGGCTCATCCGAAGTCGAACGGTTATAGGTTGTTCCCCTCTGTAGAACGTCCAGGGATGTTTTATTTTACTAAGTTAATATAGTACATGCGAACCGTTTTTTCAAGTTTTTTTCCGTTTTTTTTGAAAAAAAAAGCTGTTTTCTTAGCATGTAAAAGTCTTTGCGTGAAAAATGATTAACCTCAACCTGCATTGACAATGACAGTCCTATCCGTTCAATCGATATTTTTTTATCTTTTCTGCCGCCCGAAAGACTAGCCCGGATGTCCCAAACGTCTTTTTTCGGGAACGCCGTCACTCGTGGAAGACGATCGCCTCGAACACGGTGAACGACGCGCCCTCGCGCCAGGCGTCCGGAGGAAGCCCCGCCTTCATCGCGAGGTTGGTCAGCGTCTCCTCGATGCCCCAGCCCTGTTCCGGCGCGACCTGCGGCAGGAAGACCGCGGAGCGTCCGTTTTTGGTCAGGGTCATGCCGTGCCGCCCGATCACGATGTCGTGCCAGGAGCCGACCGGGACGGCGGGCGTGAGGGCGGAGATCTCGATCTTGACGTCCGCGAATTCCTGCGCGGTGAGCGGGAGAAACCTCGGATCGCGGAAGGCGGCGTCGACGGCGCGTCCGAGTACGGCTTTCCAGAGAGGACGGTACGGCTGGATTTCGCCGATGCATCCGCGCAGCCGGTGGTTTTGTTTGAGTGTGAGCGTCACGAACGCGCCCATGTTTTTGCGGAGCGCGGGGGACAGCGCCGCCTGATTGACCTTGAGCGCGTCCGCCGTGGGGATCATGCGCGTGTTCAGCGCGTACTGGATGGCGCGGCGGGCGAGGTCGAGCAGGAAGGATTTGTCCGGGGCGGAGAGCGTGCCGGAGTCAATTTCTTCTTTTGTTTCGGTGCGCTCCGGCGCGGGCGGGAATTCGGCATGGAAACCGATGGAGCAGTAACAGACGAAACGTGAGAAGTCGCGGGAATCGTCCGAACTGGTGGCGTAATGGAGCACGGAGCCGGTGCAGCCGTCGGGGAGCATCCGGAGCGCGGCACGGATCGGTTCGCGTCCGCAGATGGTCGCGCCGGATTCGTCCACGATGCGCTCGAACCGGGCAATGTCGCGTTTGCGGATCGCATCGGCGGCGTCGAGGTTGAGGGCGCGCGTTTTCGCCTCGGTGTCCTGCGGGAAGGGCTCGTAGTCGAAGTCGCTGCCGTAATGGATGAAATCCGAGCTGACGACCAGGAGCACATCGTCGAAGAGGAATGGCTTCAGCGCGGCGGCGAGGGCGTCGGCGGCATGTGCGCTCAGATTGCCGACGATGACCGGAAGAAGCTTGAAGTCGCCGAGGCAGTGCTGGAGGAAGGGATACTGGATCTGCGTGCTGTGTTCGAGCCGGTGTACGCCGTCGTCCGCGCGGAACATCGCTTCGCCGAGCAGGGCGTTGCGCATGGCGGTGTCCAGCGGGATCGTCCCGAGGGGCGTTGAGACCGCGTCGGCCATCGGCAGGACCGCGAGGTCGCGGATGCCGTACCGGTGGCTTGGAGCCAGCAGGATCACGCGGCGGATTTTTTTGCGGTCGATCGCGGCGTAGGCGTAGCCCGCGGTCGGCCCGGAGTACGGATATCCGGCATGGGGCACGACGAGCACGTTGCACGGCTTGTCCGGCATGGGGCAGGGAGCCAGGAACGAGTCGATCATGGCTTTGAGTTGGACAGGATTGCCGGGATACCAGGACCCGGCGATGGTCGATGCGAGAGTCTGAGATTCGGACATGATATGTGCTCCTTCCGTGGAAGCCGATAAAATGCGTTTTTACCGGAAAACATATCACATGTTCCGGGAAATGCAAGCCGGAAACCGAAAAACATGCACGGCGAAATGCCGCGGAGCGTAAAGCCCTGAGGCTGATTCGAGGAGCGGATGCAGTCGCTTTTGTCAGCTTCGCCCGCAAGTTTTTTCCGTAAAAAAACGGTTCCGCGCTTGATTTTTCCGGATTCGGGGGTATAGTAAAATGATTGCTTTGCAATGGCGTGATGGTCGAGCGGCTAAGGCAACGGTTTGCAAAACCGGTTCTGGTGGGTTCAACTCCCACTCACGCCTCCAATTCGCCCCCTCCTTGAGGCGGCAGGGTTCCCCTCATTGTCCCTGCCGCCTCTTTCTTTTTGCCTGCATCGTCCGCTTTGTTTTCTTCCGCGGATCATCAAAGCTTTTTTCGTTCAAAAAACTCGGATTCCTCTTGTTTTTTCGTTGTTTGGTGTTACATTATTGATAAAAATCATTTCACACAGCATTCGGAGTTTTCATTCATACCATGAGGACGGCACAAATCATCCGCCGCTTCGCTTTCTCGGAATGGGGCGGCACGGAAAGCGTTGTCTGGAACACGACCCGCGCCTTGCAGGAGAAGGGCAATCCGTCCGAGATTTTTGCGACCCGCGCACTTTCGCCTGCCCTGGACGAGGTGAAAAACGCGATTCAGATTCATAGATTCCATTACCATTATCCTCGGTTTCCTTTGTCGAAGGAAAAAGTCCGCGCCCTTGACAAAAAAGGCGGGGATCCGGTTGTGCCCGGACTTCAACGCGCACTGAAGAAAGGCGAGTTCGACATCCTTCACTGCCACACCATGGGGCGCATGGCCGCCACGGTCCGTGCCGCCGCAAAACAGCTGCATGTCCCGTATATCATGACGCTTCACGGCGGATATTTCGACGTGCCGCCGGCGGAACTCCAGCAGATGATGAAACCGATGAAGGGGACGATTCCCTACGGCAATATCATAGACCGTATATTCGGACGCCGGGTCGATGCGCTGAAGCTTTCCAACGGCATCGTTTGTGTCGGGGAAAACGAGCTTCAGCCTGCCAAAGAGCATTTCCCGGACAAGCCCGTTATCCATCTGCCGAACGGAGTGAACTACAAGTATTTCCATGATTACGACGGCAGCGATTTCCGCAAGCAGACCGGGATTCCTCAGGACCGCAGGATTCTGCTCTGCGTCTCGCGCATTGACTACCAGAAAAACCAGCTCATGCTTCCCGAAGTTCTGGCGCTTCTCGGCGAACCGTGGCATCTTGTGTTCATCGGTGCGCCCACGGCGGAATGGTACGTGGACAAACTCCGCGAGAAGATCCGCCTCATGAACCTCACGGACCGTGTGACCATACTGAAAGGCGTGCCGCCGGACTCTTCTCTGCTGCCCGCCGCTTATCACGCGGCGTCGGCGTTTCTGCTGCCGTCCCTGCACGAACCGTTCGGTATCGTGGTGCTGGAGGCATGGAGTTCCGGGACGCCCGTCATCGCATCGCCGGTCGGCGGTCTGAAGACGCTCGTCCGCGATGGGGAAACAGGCTTCTTCGCACCCGCGGAAGGTGCGCCGGAGGAATGGGCCGCCCTGATCCGGAAACTTGACGGGGACGCCGATCTGCGCGGCCGGATCACGGAAGCAGCCGATACCGAGGTCCGGGAGCATTATTCCTGGGACATTATTACGGACAGACTGCTGGATTTCTATGAGGAGGTCCAGCGTCTCCACCGCCGCCGCTGACGCGGGTTTTCAGCGTCGGGTCGGAAGTGTTTCGGCCTGCTGCCTACATGTTGGTCGGGATGTCGATGAAAGCGGTTTCGATGCCGAACTTCGACTTCATGAGGTCCATGACGGCGAACACGCCGGGCGTTTCGGAGCGGTAATGCCCGAGCGTAAGGATGGTCGTTCCGCTTTCCTTCGCGGGGTGGAAGACCTCATGCGTGGCTTCTCCGGAGATCAGGCAGTCCACATGGTCCTCTCCGTCGAACAGGTCCGGCCATGCGCCGCCGCCGGAAATGATTCCGACGGACTTCACTTTCTGTTCCGGATCGCCGATGAACCCGAACGGCCCGCCTGACGGCAGCGCCTTGTCGAGGATTTGCGCGAGCTCGGATACCTTTTTTGTTTCGGGCAGGATGCCTTGGAATCCGATCTGTTTTCCGTGATAGGATCCGAACCTGCGGCGTTCGGTCAGCCCGATCATGTCCGCAAGGCGCGCGTTGTGTCCGAACCGCGGATTCGCATCAAGTGGAATGTGTGCCGCGTAGAGGGAGATGCCGTTCGCGGCGAGCAGCTTGATGCGTTCCGCCAGGATGCCGTCGATGCGGCGGATGCCGGAACCCCAGGAGATGCCGTGATGAACGAAGATGAAGCCCGCGTCGAGGTCGGCGGCCTTGCAGAAGAGTTCGGCGGAGGCGTCGACCGCGAAGACCGCTTTTTCGATCTCGGCGTCGCCTGCGAACTGAAGCCCGTTGTTGGACGGGTCGTCGGGCCATTGGTCGAGTTCGAGGATCCGGTCGAGGAACCGGACGATGTCATTCCGGGAAGCTGTATTCATGCGAGTTCTCCGTTGTCGGGTGTTGGAACCGGTGGATCAGAATCTGCCAGCGCAGTTCGGTATTGGTTTTGATTTCAAGGTAGTTGCCGATCTGGTCATCCGGGGTTCGGGCGAGCGTTCGGATTTCGTCCGCGGTCATGCGGAACATCGCGGCGTCCGGATTCGCGAACCCGTTCTTTTCGAGCTTCGACCGGGCTGCGAAAAACATGCGTCGTTCCGGGATGTTCCGCGCGATCAGAAATGCCGGAAACGTGAATGCAAGGATCCAGAACGGCCAGAGCGGAAGGTTCAGGAGCCCGGTGTATACGATGATCTGGACTGCAAGCAGCAGGACGACCGGGATCAGGAAAACGATCGCGTCCCATTCATGGCGGAAACAGTTCCCCGTCCAGCGACGGAACGCGCTGTCCGATGTCATGTAGGCGAAATGCTCCTCATAAGGTTCGTCCTCCAGACAGCCGCGTACCGCGTGGCAGAGTTCGTGCGCGAGAAGCTCGTCGCGGCGGTAAATGAACCATTTCGGTTTGGCACGGAATCCTCGTCGCAGAAAGAAGACGGGAAAACCGGAGTTGGCGATGACTGTGCAGCCGCCCCAGAGCAGGCCGAGACCGCGCGCCGGGAAAAATGCCGGGACCCAGTCGGCACGGAATCCGAAAAGCTTCTCCGTTTTTTCCGCGGCTTCGGCTATGATTTCCGTTCCGATCGGCTCAATTTCGCCGACCTTGAATCCTATTTCGGCCTCTAACGCTTCGTTTCCCCGAATATCCGTGCGGAGGTCGAACCTGGTGCGCGTGCGGAGCAGTTCGTCGATGCGGGCGGAGAACGCCTCCAGCGTCTCTCCGGGTGCGACGATCAGTCCGTGTGAATCCAGTTCATACGGGGTGTTGGGGTTGTCCCAGTCGACGGACCAGTTTTCTGTACCGTTGAATATCACGAAAAAGGCTTTCAGATTGGAGTTGTATTGAATCGAACTCGGTTCACGTTCGTTTTTTGAACTTGAATGACAAACAAAACGAATGGCATCTTCCATCTATAATGTTGTACTCAATGACCGATTTTTCAAGCCTGGTTTCTCAAAAAAGCGGAAAAAGAATCCGGTCCACCTGAAGAAGAACGTCTTTCAAGTTTCCTGATTTGTTTCCCCCTTTCCCGACCGAGTCGTTTTTTTGCAAATCAAAAGAAAAAAATTGATTTTTGACGAAACATCGGATATATTATATACAATTTTTTTTATCCGTTCGAGTGTCGTTCATTCTGTTTTTTGAAGGATTTTTCCTTATATGCAGGTCTCCATTGCAAAAAACACCGTTACCAACTATCTGATCATTCTGGTCCGGACTCTTCAGGGGCTTCTGGTGACACGGTGGCTGATCGGTTATCTCGGTGACAACGGCTACGGTTTATGGATGTTGCTCTGGACGTTCTTCGGATATGCGCTCCTGATGGATTTCGGCGTCGGTATTGCCGGTCAGAAATATACATCTCAGGAGTTGTTTAAGCGGGATATCCGGCATTACAATTCCATTATTTCAATGATTTTCACCTTTCATTCATTGATGGCGCTTCTAATTGTCCTCGGCGTGTTTGTCGCATCCTGTTTTCTGGAGAATCTGTTCAATGTCCATGATCCTGAGCATCTTGCATTCTGCCGGAAATGCTTTTATGTGTTTTCTCTTGGTTCGGCGGCCATTTTTCCCCTGTGCCTGTTTTCCGAGATCATGGTGGGGCTTCATAAGATTTATTTTAAAAATTATATAGACATCGGATTCCGCATCAGCGAACTGGTCGGTTTCCTGATCATTCTGAAACTTGGAGGCGGGCTTTACGGGATCATCTGGTTTGTTGTTTTGCTGATGGCCGTAGAACGGAGTTTCACCGGTTTCTGCGTCTCCAGGTTCATCCCCGGATTCCGGCTTCGATTCCACCTGTTTGACCGGACGGTGTTTCATGAGGTGTTTGGTTTCTCAAGCGGCACATATTTCGTTTCTCTGTCGAGACTCCTGCGAGTTCAGACGCGCAACCCGATCATCAGCAAATACAGAGGGCTGGATTCCGTTGGCGTTTTTAATCTCTCGGGGCGTCTGTCCGACCTGTGCAGTCAGGCGATCGGCCAATATAATGCCAATGTTCGTCCCGTGACGGCGCAGCTTTTCCATCGCGGACGATATCGGATGCTGCGGATTTTTGTCGTGAAATCCATGCAATGGAATATGTTCATGTGCTGTCTGTTTATCATTCCCGCCATTTTCCTGCGTGACGAGGCGATCGTCGCCCTGTTCAAAAAAGAGGTCACGCCGCTGATCCATACGTTGAGCATGCTTTCCCTGCTTGGTACGTTTAGCTGGCTTGCCATTACGCAAATCCCATCGTCTGTGCTGCTGATGTGTGAAAAGCATCATTTTCACGCCTGGACCTCGATGATTGAGGCGTGTGTTGTGATTACCTTGAATATTCTGTTCCTTCGAAGCGGATACAGTATTGTATGTGTTTCGATTATTTCTCTCATAATGAGTTTCATTCTTTTCTCGACGGTTCGATTCCCTGTCATGCTGAAGCTTATTCACGGAAATGCTTTGCGCGACCTGTGGAACATCTATGCTCCGTCCTTGCTGGCTGCTGTCCCGGCGATTTTGGCCCTGCTTCTTTGCAAGAAAGTTTTGCTTGGGCATGTTCACGAATTTCTGCTCTGCGCCATCTGCGGGAGCGTCTATGCCGTTATTTATCTGCTGATCGCCTGGCGGTTCCTGATCGGACGGACGAAAAAGGAGCTTTGGAAACGCCGCGTGATGATTCGCGTGCGGAAATACCTGAAACAAGCCTGACGGAGACAAAAAAGCGCCGGAGCTTAAATCCGGCGCCAAAGCATGATTGGATGACTTGTCTCTGTGCCGGAGCGCAGCCCGGCACTGCCGCAGTGGAGACTCCGTCTCCTCAGGTGCTGTGAAGCAGATCCCGGAATTCGTTCGACGCATCGTGCATGGTGCGCACGAATTCACCGATCGTGGCGTCCTCTTCCGGCGTGAGGTACTGTTCCACGATGCCGCTGAAGAACGTCTGTTCCGCCGCGTCCGAGAACCTGTCGAAATCGTCGCGGATGCGGTCGAGCTCCTCAGGCGGGATTTCATGGATGTTTTCCCGCATCATATCGAGGCCGCTCCGCACGAAAAGCGTCGTCTGGTGCATCTGGTCGTTCAGGCGGAAACGTTCTTCCGGCGACAATGCGCGGTATTCCGCCAGACCTTTCACGAGTTCCTCCTCGAACTCCTCCGGTGTCGGCACATGGCCGAAATCGTCTCCGTCGGGCAGCAGTCGCGTCACGTCGCCCCGTCTGCCGTCGTGGAAACCGCCCCCGCCTCCGCCACCGCGTCTTCCGCGCCGCCGCGGACGGTCCTGATTCGGCTGTTCCTCTTCCTGCGGTTCCTCTACCGCGGTTACTTCGGTCTGAGGTTGCCGGTTGCGCGCGTTGATCGTGAGGATGACGGCGGTGGCGGCGGATATGATACAGGCGCAAAGGCCCAGCGAATACAACGCGGTTCTGGTTTTCTGATTCATTTTTTACCCCTTCCGATAGACAAGCAGCTTATTAATTCGGTAATCCAGTAAATATAGCACCCTCCGCAAGGATTTCAAGCGGCGATTCGTTGTTTTTGATTGTTTTTGCGGAAACATCCACACCTGGAAGTTCGCCGGTCCGGCCCTCGGAAGAGACCGGAGAAGACTCCTGTTCCTGTTGCTCGCCGTGCTCCGCGCTGAGCAGATCCGGCGCGAAGAACATCACTTCTCTGGAGAGCGCGAAAATGTCGTCGGCCAGGAAAAACAGAAGGAAAATCAGGAAGATCGTGACGCCCTTCGCGAATTCGGAATGGACGTTTCTCAGACGCGGCACGTATTCCGTCAGCGCGTTCCAGCCGTCGAGCCCGGGAATCGGGAGCAGATTGAAGATGCACAGAAAAAGGTTGTAGACGCCAAGCAGGAGGAACAGCTCCAGGATCGTCATCCCCGCGGCTTCGTTTTCAATCAGATTCCAGATTCGGGTCCCAAGAAATCCGAAGAAGAAAAAGCCGATCAGGAACAGCCCGAAGTTCGTAGCCGGTCCGGCCAGCGCGACGATCGCCGGGGCATGGCGGTTTCTCGCCCGCAGGACCGCCGGATTGACCGGCACAGCGCCCCATGCGAATCCAAGGAGGAGGAACATGATGATGGACATCGGTCCCATCTGCTTGAGCGGGTTCAAGGTCAGGTGTCCGCGGTCGGCGGCGGTCGTGTCGCCGAACTTCAGCGCGGCCCAGGCGTGGAAGAACTCGTGCAGACAGATGGAGAAGACCACGACGAGCGTGATCATGAGGAACATTTTGGTATCTTTGTATATCAGAAAAAGGAAAATGTCCATGAAGCTTATGCCTTTGCCCGTTTGACGGGGATGATCTCGACTTGTTCGCCGAGCCGGTAGGAGCATTTCGGGTGTTCGTGCCCGAACGCCAGTCCCTGGAACACCGGTTTTCCGGTCTGTGCGGCGAAATCCCGCAGCAGACGCCGGATCCGCGGCTTCGGTCCGCACTTTGTAAAATACCCGAAGATGATCGCCCGCGTCTGCGCGATGATTCCGGCCTGAATCAGATGCGTCAGATGGCGGTCCAGCACGCGCGCCTCCTCGTGAACGTCCTCCAGCGCGAGGATGCAGCCGTTCAGATCCGGCATCCACGGCGTGCCGCAGAGCGTGGTCATGACCGTGAGATTGGAGAGCACGAGCGGGCCGGTGATTCCGGCGTCAGCTTTGCTTCCCTCGACCGGGATGAGCCGGAGCTTGCGCGGCGCGGTGTGTTTCCGCAGGACGGTCCGGAACGTTTCTTTCGCCTCGGTGCGCTTCATCGCGTCGGGGAGGCCGTCGGCCATCGGCGCACAGACCGGGATTCCGGCATGCTTCGCGAGCATGGCGAGGTGAAGGGCGGAGATGTCGCTGTATCCGTAGACCGGCAGGTTCCGTCCGCGGAGCAGATCGAAGTCGAGCTTCGGCAGGATGTGCGCGCTGCCGAATCCGCCGCGTGTGCAGAGGATGAGGTCGACGCGCGGATCGTTCAGCAGGGCGTGGAAATCCGCCAGACGCGACTCCGGCGTGCCGCAGCAGTATTTCATCGGGCCGTGTTTGAGTGCGCCCGGCGCGAGTACGGTCTTCAAGCCGCAGACCTCCTCCAGATAACGCCGTGCCTCGGCGATCCGGGCGGCGTCGGGCAGGCTCGCGGGCGAGGTCAGGCCGACGGTGCGGACGGAGGCGGGGAAGAGACGTTCCGGTTTTGCGGACATGATGCGGTTTCCTTCAATCGGGGATGAAATACATTAAAATACTATACCCCGTTCAAATGCGTTTTGCAACCCGGTCCGGCTCTTTTTCAGCAAAAAACACCGTGGTTTCAGCTTCCAATGAATCTCGCGTCAGAGCAGGGGCGGTGTGGTTTCCGGGAACACGATCTCGCCGTCGCGCTCCACGGCGCGTTCGAGCTTGGCGAAGAGCTGGTTTTTGCCCCGGTTCTTGAGGCAGTCCAGGTCGCCGATGATGACGAGCTCGCTGCGGCAGCGCGTGTACGCCACGTTGATGCGGTTGGCATTGTCCGTAAAGCCGATCCCGTGCCGCTCGCTGCTCCGTACGTAGGAGATGATGACAGCCTCGCTTTCGCCGCCCTGGAAACTGTCCACGGTCGCGATATTTTTCAGCAGGAAGTGATTCCAGCGGTCCGTCGCGAACCGGCTGGCGAAGAGGTCGGAGAATGTCTTCCGCAGCAGCACGATCTGCCGCCGGTACGGGCTGATGACCGTGATGTCCTCCAGCTCGTAGCGGGTCAGCATCGAACGGAACGTCTCGGCGGCAAGCCGGACTTCGCCCGGATTCCAGATGCCCGGACGGCCGTTTTCATAGACGAACTTTTCCGAGCGTTTCTTGAGCGGCAGATGCGAGGTCGAGATGAACCGGAGCGTGGACTTCGGGAACTGCTGTTCGCGTTCGCCCGGCGGCAGCTTGTAATAGTCGGCGTCCGGGTTCGGCAGGAGCTCGGCGTTGTAGAACATCGTGGACGCGAACCGCAGGAGGCGCGGATTGCGGCAGCGGTAGGAGAGGTTCAGCACGTACACGGGGAACTTCCGGTAGCTGATGAGCCATTCCATGATGCTCTTCGTTGCGAGCGTGGCCGCCTCGCTGTCTTCCGACGGATTGTCCCTCAATATTTCCTCAAGCACGCTCTTGTGCCGCGGGAAGGGCGGGAGTTGTCTGTGGTCGCCCAGCAGCACGATCCGGTTCGCCAGACGGGCTGCGAGGATCGCCTCGTCCGGCGCGGCCATGCCCGCCTCGTCGATCAGGATCACGTCGAACTCGGTTCCGGTCTTCTGAAAATTCTCGATCGTGTAGTCGCGCAGGAGTCCGGGCAGTGTTCCGGCGAAGATGATCCCCGCGGCCTTCTCGCCGCAGCGCGACCGGATCTTCCGGTAGTTGCCCGGCGTGCCGACCCAATGGCTTTCCATCAGCGCGGGATCCACGTTGTCGCGGTTCCGGGCGCAGCGCAGGAACGGCAGGTCCATGATCCGGCGGCACAGATTGTCGACTGCCGCATGCGACGGCGCGCCCACGAGGATGCGGAGTCCCTGCCGCTGCATCCGCCTCACGATCTGCTCCAGCAGGTACGTCTTGCCCGTGCCGGGCGGACCCTGGATCAGCACGGCTTTGTTCGCGCCCGAGCACGCCGCTTCCAGCGCGGCCCGCTGCGGCGCGTTCAATTTGCCTCCCGGCGCGAGCGGAGGGCAGGGGGGCGCCACAAACGTCGTAGCGCACACGCCGAGCAGTCCCGCGCCCGCACCGAACGAATCGGTCGCGCCGTTTTCAAGTTCAATCTTGAGGTCGCGGATGCTGTTCGCGTATTGTTCCAGCGGGCTTTTCGGCATCCGTGCGGTCAGATGCGCCTTTTCTTGTTCAAAATCAACCTTGCGGTCCGTCCGGATGCGCCCGGCGATCATGTCGCCGTCGGTCAGGTCAATATGCAGGAATCCGATTCGTTCGCCGTCGTCGTCCCGCGTTACGGACAACACGTCGTCCTGCCGGACCGGAGCGTCGAATTTCGCTTGGATTTCCACGACGAGTTCGCGGTCGCGCGACCGGAGCAACCCGGCATCGGCCAGGCTCAATGAGAAATCCCGTTCCAGCTCGGCCTGAAGCCGCGCGGACCGTTCGATCAGCTCCAGACGCTGCTTCACGCGCCAGACCGTCTCCGAGCCGATCACGTCGCGCCGGTTCTTCAGGTATGAGTCGCCGCCGTCGTGTTCACGCGCGTACGTTCCGTCGAGCGGGAGGACCAGCTGGTCGTCGAGTTCATCTCCTGCGAGGTCGGCCAACGCGTTCTGGATCAGCTCATGCACCTGCTGGACGCCCAGCGACTTGATCGCCTTTACCGCACTTTCGGGAAAATCGTCCGCGATTCGGTCGGCATATTCATGAAGCTCCTTCAGTTTGAGCTTGGCATCGACCGCCGTTTTTCCGTCTTCCTTCATCATCCGCGCGATCTCGCGCATCGCGTCGATCATTTCCGCCGCGCCGTCGCTTGTGAGCGAGACAGTCTCCTGTTCCTCCCAGTCGGCCGTGCCGTCCTGTTTGAGGCGGATGAGATAACTTTTTTCCCAGTCGGCCGTCCGGACGCGCAACCTCGGACAGCCTTCCGCCTCGTCCCAGCAGTACACGCCTTCGGCGTCCGTGCCGCGATGGCGCGGAAAACGGAGCAGAGTCCCGTTCAGGACCAGCGTACTTTTCGTTACGGGGAACGGCTGCGGACAGCAGAGTTTTTCCCACAGCTCATAGAATGCCCGCGAGGCCGCATGCGCGGGATTGCGCGAAAACATGCGGGCGCGTTCCATCAAATAACTCTCTATGATCTGAGCTTCGGGCGAGTTCATCGGCTGTATCTGTTTCATGGAAGGGGATGCGGATGTCCGCGAATGCCGCGTATCCACACGTCTGACGGGATAATATAGGCTGCCGGAGGGAAAAAGTCAAGGCGGAATATTGAAATGAAAGCGGGGAAAAAAGAACAGTATTTCGAGGATACCCCCGCTTTTTCCTATATGGATTGTCATTTTTGACTAAACTTTTCTAAACGTCTTTTGAGGTTAGACAATTTAGAAACTGAACAAAATCAACGTTTTTTCACTTTTTTTTTGGAAAAATCGTTTGACAACGTTATAAAACAGAGTTATATTAATCCCCCAGAGACAAAAAACTTGGACCACCCGGGTCTGAGTAACCATCTATTCAAACCTCAAAAGAAAGGTCTTTTCTCAAATGAAAAAGATGATTCTTGGTCTTGGCGCCGTCGTCGCCGCCGCTATCGTCACCAGCTGCGCTGGCGTCACCACCAACAACGGCATGCCCGCCCTCATCGGCATGGGCCCGAACTTCTTCTCCACCATTAAGCTCAACAGCTACATCGGCGATGTCACCAGCTCCTACACCGTCGTGAAGCACGGCGTCACCGGCGAAGCCACCATCACCAGCTTCTTCACCTGCGTCAACATGGGCGATGCCTCCTTCGAAACCCTCAAGAGCAAGGCTCTCGAAGGCCTCTCCGCTGATGATCTGATCGACATCCGCGTCGACTACGACCAGAACACCATCTGCGGTATCAATACCGTCAAGGTCAAACTGACCGGCACCGCCATCAAGTACAAATAATTGAACTGAGTTCAATTTCGTGCTTTTGTCCCGGGCCCCTCACCGGACCCGGGATTTCTTTTTGAATTCTCACGTTTGCCGGAGACGGCCGTTATATACACATTATTTGCATGGCTTGATGCTCCGGACAAACGCGAGAACTCGAAAGTCAGCCTCAGAAAGAGGTAAAAGACAAGCGAAATCCCGATCATGGACTCCTCCGCATTGTCCGGGTATGACCCGAAAAATCGGAAAAAACTTCGAAAAAACACGAAAAAGTGCTTGCATTTCCCGGAATCCGTGGTATATTAATGTCTCATTACGCTTTGAAACAGGGCGGTCCGCTTCAGTTTTGAGTGTGATAATACGGTGATGCCTACGTAGCTCAGCTGGTAGAGCGCATCCTTGGTAAGGATGAGGTCCCCGGTTCGATTCCGGGCGTAGGCTCCACTTTTCCCGAATCATACAACACCTTTTAACATAAACAAAAACACTTCGGCGCAGACCGCCGAAAAACTCCTAAGGAGAAAGAAAATGGCAAAGGAAACGTTTGCAAGAACCAAACCGCACGTCAACGTCGGTACCATCGGTCACGTCGACCACGGCAAAACCACTCTTACCGCTGCGATCACGCATGTCCAGAACATGAAGGGTCTCGCAGACTACATCCCCTACGACCAGGTTGCCAAGGCTTCCGAATCCCAGGGCCGCCGCGACGCCACCAAGATCCTGACGATCGCCACCTCCCACGGTGAATCCCAGGGCGACAACCGCCACTCTGCGC
>JAEEGJ010005140.1_pt1 | contig 42055 bp, 37 predicted proteins | sample 8958761 | NCBI WGS metagenome assembly JAEEGJ01 (sample SAMN16246546, study PRJNA631951) | gut metagenome | biome: gut microbiome; feature: rumen; material: RS-attached | host: Bos | place: Iran: Karaj | collected 2018-10 | reverse complement strand
CTTGCATGTGTTAAGCACGCCGCCAGCGTTCATCCTGAGCCAGGATCAAACTCTCGTATTAAAGTTTTTTCCCTTCAAGAATCGCGTCTAGCTTTTCTTTCCGTTTACTGTCTTTGGGTCGTATTTTTTTATAGTGTGTTCGCTTTCACACTTCTGAATAATCTCAAAGATTTTCAGGGTTGCATTGTTGTTTGATTGTCAAGGTTCTGTTGATGCGTAAGCATCTCGGTACTTGGAATGTACCAAACGGAGAAGGAGGGATTTGAACCCTCGCGCCGCTATTAACGACCTGCACCCTTTCCAGGGGTGTCTCTTCAACCTCTTGAGTACTTCTCCAAAAGCTTGAATTATATCCAGCTATTTAATTAGTACCGCGCGGAGAGGATGGGATTCGAACCCATGCGCCCTTGCGGACAAACGGTTTTCAAGACCGCCTCGTTATGACCACTTCGATACCTCTCCATAGTCCGTTTCTCAAGGAAACTTGCAACTGACTGTTCATCAGCGCAAGGAATATACTATCAAAACTATCGTATCGTGTCAACCAATTTTTTTACTTTTTTTAAAGAAATTTTTAAGCGTCTGCTTTGCCCTTCAAAAACCGCTCTGCAGTCACGAAATCCTCGGGTGTCGTAATCTTGATGTTCTCATAAGTTCCTTCCGTAATATGCACGGGAAGGTTCCCGAAAAGTTCCATTACCGACGCATCATCCGTCACGCCCGCGCCGTCGGTTTCCGCATACCTGCAATACGCTTCATATATATCTGAATAAAGAAAGGTCTGCGGCGTCTGCACATTCCACAAAAACTTCCTGTCGGGAGTGGTCACCACAAAGCCCTCTTCGTTAACAACCTTCACGGTGTCCTTGGCACGAACGGCTATCACGGAAGTTCCGAAAGCCTCCGCGTCTTCTTTGGCCCGGGACAGAATTTCCGAGCTTAACAAGGGACGCGCCGCATCCTGTATATATACGTAGCAATCCCGCGTCGACACTGCCTTAAGCCCGTTGAATACTGAATCACTTCTCTCGGCACCGCCCTCCACGACTGCTGCCACCTTGTCAAAAGAAAACTTCCCAACTATCTCTTCCTTAACATAGTCAACATCACCCGCACCGACCACAATCACTATCTCGTCGATGAAACTCTTCTGCATCGCTTCGAGGCAGTAAGTAATCACGGGGCGACCGCACAAATCCATATATTGTTTGGGAATGTCTCCGCCGACTCTTAAACCCTTGCCCGCGGACACCACAATTCCGATATGCTTCATTATCTTTCTCCGAGACGCAGATTGGGTACTGCGTTCAAATCGTAACCGCTTACGTTACCCTGGATGAACTCGTAGTAGCCTGCCGCACCTATCATGGCCGCGTTGTCCGTGCACAATATCGGCGAGGGTCTGTAAAAAGAAATCCCTTCTTTTGCACAGGTTTCCTCAAACGCCTTCCTAAGGTGAGAGTTGGAAGCAACACCACCGGCTATCGCGAACTTCTTCATGCCCGACTCGCGTATAGCTGTCATGGAATGATCCACGAGCACATCAACAACCGCTTTCTGGAACGAAGCCGCAACGTCGGCCTGCACTACGGGTATTCCCTTCATCTCGCATTGATTAAGGTAATTAAGCACCGCTGACTTAAGTCCGCTGAAGGAGAAGTCGTATACCGACCCCTCCACCTTGGCTCTGGGAAAAGAAATTGCCTCGGGATTGCCCTCATACGACACCTTATCAATCTTGGGGCCGCCGGGGTAGCCAAGCCCTATTGCACGGGCTACCTTATCAAAAGCCTCGCCCGCCGCATCATCGCGGGTGCGACCGAGAATCTCATACTTACCGTAATCAAGCACCTTAACAAGATGCGAATGTCCGCCGGATGCCACAAGGCAGATAAAAGGCGGCTCCAAATCTTTATTCTCAATAAAGTTGGCACAGATGTGACCCTCGATGTGATGAACGCCCACAAGCGGAATCTTGGTTGCAAAGCTTATAGCCTTGGCCGCAGACACGCCCACTAAAAGAGCCCCAACAAGTCCGGGGCCGTAAGTCACTGCTATAGCATCTATGTCCTTTAAAGTTACATTAGCTGTCTTAAGTGCTTCTTCGATTACCTGGTTGATCTGCTCGGTGTGTTTACGAGAAGCAATCTCGGGAACCACACCTCCGTAGAGAGTATGCAGATCGATTTGTGACGATATTATATTTGAAAGAACTTCTCTTCCGTTCTTAACAACGGCGGCGGCGGTTTCATCGCAGGAACTCTCCACCGCAAGTATCAGTTTATCAGCCATTATCTTCTTTCCAGCCATAGATTCTCCAATGGCTGTTGTCATCCTTTCTAAGTACAAAAACTTCATTGATGGTCTTTCGGTCCTTGCCGGCCTTAATGGTGTATGCACACCACAGCCTTGCCCACTCGAAACCATCCTCGGTAAAGAACACTACATCGGTGCTCGCACTGGGAGCAAAACTCGAAATAGTATACCCGTTTTCATTGTAAAACTTAATGTCCGACTTTAAGTCAAACAAATAATCCTCATAGGCCTTGTAGGATACAAGTTCATCATCATACAACTTTAACATCTGGCGCGCAAGAGCCTCAAGCTGCTCATCGTCGTCAAACGTCTCGTTGTAGTAGCACTGTGTAATTTCACTGAAGTACTTCACTACTTCCTTGGGTGTGTTGGGATAATTGGTAGTTAAGTTACGCTCAAGCGCAATCTGCACGGGCGTTGCCTTCTTAACCTCTTCCTCTTCAGTGCTCGGACTTTTCTTATTATTAAGTCTAAAGAAAAAGCCCATAAACGCCATAGCCGCAAAAAGAAAGATCAAAATCCCTCTAAGTCCTTTGAACTTCATCCGGGTCCTCTTTGTATGTTTAATCTTCAGGGAACATCAAATCTACGGATTCGCCGTCCCTGCTTATTACCGTATTTTTAAATATCTCTCTGACCTCGTCCTTATATTCCGCGGGCCTGGTCAAAGAAGGCGAGTAGTGGGTAAGCCACATTTCCTTAACCCCTGCACTCTGTGCCATCTCGGCCGCCTCATAAAATGTCATGTGCTTGTGTTCCTTGGCTTTTTCAAGCTTGTCGGGCTCACCGTACATACCTTCGCACACGAAAAGGTCGGCCCCCTTGGCATTTTCTACAATAAAATCCGTGGGCCGTGAGTCGGTACAATATGTTACTTTGAGGCCCTTTCTCGAGCCGCCGAGCACCATGTCGGGGGTGTAAGTCACACCATCCTGAGTAACGGTCTCACCGCGTTGCAAAACGCTCCAAAGTTTGAGCGGAATATTCTGAGCCTTCGCCCTTTCGGGATCGAATTTGGGCCCTCTTTCCACAACTATATTATACCCATAACAAAGCACGTTGTGATTAACACGAAACGCCTCTATTCTGTAACCGTCGAAATCAAAACTCTGGAAATTGTCCTGAATCTCGATAAGTGAAATGTCAAAAGGAAGCTCCGGCGCTATCATTCTGAGAGCCGGCACCACGCGGGTTAAGCCTCTCGGGCCTATCATCACAAGCGGCTCCGTTCTCTCTGCATTGCCCATTGTAAGAAGCATGCCGGGCAGACCGCTGATATGATCTGCGTGGTAGTGCGTAAAGCACATAACATCGATGGGCTTGGGGCTCCAGCCTTTCTTTTTAAGAGCTACCTGAGTGCCCTCGCCGCAATCTATCAAAATATTGCTACCGTTATAACGCGCCATAAGCGCCGTTAAGTAGCGGTTGGGAAGCGGCATCATTCCGCCCGTTCCCAAAAGTGCAATTTCTAACATACAATCTCCTAAACAGGCTCAGTCTCCCTAAGCCACATAACCTCGGCATCCTCAACCGGACGCTCGTAGAAATTCTTACGTCTTCCCTCGGACTTAAATCCCAGGCTCTCGTAAAGCTTAATCGCAGGTACATTCGATGCCCTTACTTCAAGCGTAAACTCGGGCACACCGTTCTTCCTGCCTACTGTCAGCAGTTCTTTCATAAGAACGTGTCCCAGTCCTTGACCGCGATGGTCAATATCTATAACTACATTATTAATATAACCGTCAAATCCGTTAAAGGTATATCCTGCGGCACCGACAACCTTGTCATCAGCGAGAATCACCAGGTAAATCGAGCTATTGTCCTCAATGAGGCTTTGAAAGTCTTCTCTCTTCCAGGGCATGGAAAAAGAACTCTCCTCGATAGCACAAACCGCGTCCAGATCCTCTTCACGTAAGTCTCTGACTTCTATCCTCATTTATTTTCTTCTCTCTCTCGCTCCGCCTGCGACAGTCTTAAGTAGTCAGGCACATGGTCACGTGCGGGAATCGCCTTGCCTTCACCGAGCAATTTAAGACCCAGCGTGGCAATCGAAGCCGCGCTCTGAAGTCTCTTGCCTGCGGGCGCAAAGCTTACGGGAACCTTGATAAGCTCCAAAATCTTATCCTTAAATACAGCAACACCGTCGCCTAAGAATATTACCGCGCGACCCGCCTCATTAATACGCGCCACGGTATCTTCAATCGGCTCAGCCGTCGCGGGAAGTATCGTCTTAAGCTCATCGTCTTCGAACTCATAAAGTCCGGTGTACACCTGCTCGCGTCTTGCATCCATTATGGGCGCAATTAATTTATCGGTTCCAAAGAGGTTATAAGCAAGTCCCTCGGTGGTAGAAATTTCAACAATCGGTATATTAAGCGCAAGTCCCAGACCCTTCGCAGTCGCCGAACCTATCCTCAGTCCGGTAAAAGAACCCGGTCCTTTAGCCACGGCTATCGCATCAACCGTGCTCAAATCAAGCTCCGTCATCTTGGAAATCTCATCAAGCATCGGCACAAGTGTCTGTGAATGTGTCTTCTTATGGTTAACGGTGTACTCGGCCACCAGTTTATCGTCTTCGACAATCGCTACGGTCGCCGTAAGCCCCGAGCTGTCAAGTCCTATAACTTTCATTATTCAAACTCCGTAATTTCTATATCTCTGTAGTCAAAACCCTTTTCAAGGTTCTTCTTAATCTCTATGCGCGTATGCTTCTTCGGAATAATACCCTTAATCAAATCCGCCCACTCAATAAAGCAGACGCCGTCGCCGTACACATACTCCTCAAAGCCAATCTCATCCATCTCGGACTCATCGCCGATTCTATACACATCAAAATGATAAAAAGGCAGCCTTCCCTCGTCATACACCTGCAAAATCGTAAACGTCGGACTGTTCACAGGCTCGTCAATTCCAAGCCCCGCTGCCACTCCCTGCGTAAACACGGTCTTGCCCACGCCAAGGTCACCGATAAGTGTATACACCTCACCGGCCTTCGCCTTCTTCCCTATCTCTACGCCTAATTCAAATGTTTCTTTTTCACTTTTACTTTCAATTCTCATAGTTACTTAAATTGTATATTCTTTCTGTTGTACATGCAAGAGCAAAAATTTCCGCCCCTACGCGGCTGCTAACACGCGGCACGCCCCGGGCAAAAGTCTTTCACGAAAACTCTATCGCAGTGTCGGCGCTTAGCGGCTGTATTTTAGCCGCTTATGCACGAAAACACTTTTGTTTGAGTTGCAAAAAAGGGCTGTGCTGCCCCTCAAGCACCACTTTTTGCGTAGGGCGGACCGAAGTCTATACGGAGCGTCCGACCGGCCGCTACACGAGATCGAAGCGGGAGAGGGTTTTCGGGGAAGACTTTTGCCCGGGGCGTGCCGCGTTTAAGGCAACAAAAAAGGGGGCCGGTGCGGCCCCCTGGGGTTGGTGGATTAACCAAGGTATTTGAATAAGCTCATGATGTTCTTCATGTCCTTAGGTAAGAACCAGTTGTAGGTCTTGGAGAATGCGAAGCATGCTACAACTACGAAGATTAATGCAGATACGATCATGCCGTATACGAGCTTGTTGGATGCGCCTTCGTATTTCTTGTTGAGTACGGCGAATACTTCGATGAATACGAGTACGCCTGCAAGAACGAATACTACGGTGCCCCAGCCTACATTGATGAGGTTTAAAAGAGCGGCAATTGCGATGCCACCGCTTAAAAGGGATGCTCTTACGCCGGCAATTTCAAGGCTCTGGTAAAGTGTTACATCGAGCTTTAAAAGCTTAAGCATAAGGAATGTGATGCAAGTGAATAAAAGTGTTGCAACCAAAGAAAACAGAATAGCCAGGAAGAAAGGCTTAACTACGGGAACCTTCATGAGTCCCTTGAGTGCTCCGTTAAACTTAAGTGCAAGTACAAGTGAAAATACAGCAGTCAAAAGTGACTGAAGAATGATTACAGCGATTGCTGTGATATAGTTGGAACCGTTGATAAACTCAACGCCTTCGGTTACGGGCTTCTTGATGATTTCAAGGCAGGTAACACCGGCCTTGCCTGCTACTTCACCGCCGGCCTTGGCAGCGTCCTTAAGCGCATCGGTAGCTGCAGCTACAGCTTCAGCGCCGTTGGCATTAGCTTTATTAGCCTCAGCCTGAGCCTGTGCACATGAGCAGGTTTCTCCCTCCTTAATCTCACTTCCGCAAAATCTGCAAAAAGGCATAATCAATTCCTCCTCTGAATCAATAAATATGCGTGAATTCATACATAACCCACGCTTCATATTGTAGGTGAAAAAACGTTTTTAGTCAAGAAAACGGGACGCATTCCTGCGTCCCGCCAAGATTTACAAACTATATTTTCTGCCCGCTTCCAAATCCTCGTGCATTACCTTCGATAATGCTTCGAAAGACTCAAACTTACGCTCCGGCCGCCTGAACTCAAGAAGCGTCACCACAATCTCTTTACCGTACAAATCGCCCTCAAAATCGTATATGAAGGACTCCGCGTTCACGAAGTTTCCGTCATCAATCGTGGGACGCCTGCCGAGATTGGTAATTGCCCGGTACACAGTGCCGTCCACCGTTACCGTCGAGTAGTATACGCCCAAAGAAAGCGCCCCTACATCCTCCGCCGGCACGATATTGGCCGTGGGCATATCGATGGTACGACCCGCGCTTCTGCCGTGAGTCACCGTACCCGTAAGCTTAAAGGGAAGTTCAGTCATTACATGTTGCCTTTCAAAAATCTTGATAAAGGCTTATAAATAAGCATTGTGATAATTACGCAAGCCAAGCCCTTAATGATGGTAAAAGGAAGGTTGAATACAAGAAGGCACTGCATAATGCTCTTAGCCGAAGGCATAATTGCCTGATAAGCGCCGAGTACAGCTTCCTTGGGCATGAAGTTGTAGTAAAAAGGATATACTACAAAGTAGTTGGAAGGAACGGAGAAGATACCCATTACAACCGCGCCTGCAATACCGCCGATAAGAGCTGTCTTCTTGGTCTTGTTCTTCATATAAATGAGGCCTGCGGTTGCTACAAAAACCGCACCGAGTATGAAGTTACTAAGCTCACCGACCGTCGCACTCTTGGTCTGGAGGCAGTGAATAAGGTTCTTAACAAGCTCGATTGCTACGCCCGCGATGGGACCGTATGCGAAGCTTCCTACAAGTGCGGGAAGGTCGGAAAAGTCGAACTTAATGAAACCGGGAATCAAAGCAGGAACAGGGAACTCCAGGAATGTCTGAAGTACTACCGCCAATGCGGCAAGCATGCCCGAGCCTACAATGACTCTTGTAACATAGCCTCTCTTAACATTTGATGTTGATGCGTTACTCATAAAAATTGTCCTTTCTGCGTGGGACGCCAGAAAGATGTGCGCGCCTGCATACTGCCTTCTTTTGCCCTCAGCAAAAGAAAAACCCCGTGACAAAACACGGGGTAATTGTACGCAAATAAAACGCTCTCTTCTTTCATCCGGACTGTACCGTCGGTTTCGGAATCTCACCGAATCAGCCGTGCATGCACGGGTCGCGGACTATACCGCCGGTAGGGAATTGCACCCAACCCCGAAGATTATTGTTTACAGTTAATATTTCTACCATATCTTAAGGGTTCTGTAAAGCACATTTATCGATATTTCTAGTATTTTATTATCTTCTCGATCAAATCCATCTCGTCGCCGCAGTACTTCTCATACAGGTCCTTCATGGCATCGCGGAAACGTCGCTTCTCGTCCGCCGGAAGAAGTATTATTTCCGTGCCGTTTTGAACCGCAATCTTTCTCGAACTTTCCTCGCGCTCCTTCCAGAGCCCGCGTTCATAGATAGCCGACTCCTGCGCGCATTCGATGATAATCTGCCTGTACTCCTCAGTCAGCGAGTCCCACACCGCGCGGGAACAAATCTGCATCTCGGGCACGCGCACATGCTCGTCGATTGTGTAGTACTTGGCTACCTTGTAGTGCTTCATGGCCTCGTAGGAAGGCCAGTTGTTCTCGGCACCGTCCACGATACCCTGCTCAAGCGCCGAATACACTTCTGAATACACAACTTCCACGGGATTAGCCCCAAGCGCCGATACCATGTCAGACATAATCGCCGACTCCTGCGCGCGGATGTTCTTGCCCTTCAGATCCTCAAGCTTACGAATCGGCTCGTCGGAGCTATAGAAGTTACGCGCACCCGCATCGTACCACGACAGCCCCACGAGGTCGTACTCAGACGCCTTCTCTAGAAACTCATCACCTATCTCGCCCTCAAGCACGCGCCACATATGCTCGGAATCATCATAAAGATATGGCAGCAAAAGAACATTCATATCCGGAATCTTCTCCGCAAGCTGCGACAGCGATACACGCGCAAAAGCAATTCCGCCATACTTAACCTGGTCGATTGCCTCCGCCTCACTGCCCATCTCGGCACCGTACTTAACAAGTATCTTAATGCGCCCGTCGGTACGCTCATTAACAAGATTTGCAAAGTACTTGCCCCCAAGCGTCGTCGGATAGTCTTCCGTCTGATTCTCCGCATACAGGAACACATACTCAGGCTCGGGTCCCGACCCCTTCCGGTGGTTCATAAACAGCGTCACACCGACAGCCAGCACTATGATAAAACATATTGAAATTGCAGTAAGAATCTTACCCTTTTTGCTCATTACATGTGACCTCTTGCCATGCACTCATTTCTGTACTCAGTGGGCGTCATACCCGTCATGCGCTTAAACACGCGGGCAAAATAATTCTGTTCCCTGTAGCCCGCCTCAGTGCTTACATTCTTAATATTGATAAAAGGATTCGCAAGGGCTTCTTTGGCCTTAGCTATGCGCATCTCGTTAAGATACACGATAAAGCTCTTGCCGAAGCTTTGCTTGAAAATTTTGCAAAAGTAAACGTCCGAATACCCGAGCACATCCGCAACATCCTGAAGCGAAATGTCTTCTTTGTAGTGCTCCTCGAGGAATTTCTTGACAACACGCACCATTTCCGAGGTCTTGGCCTCATCGGGCTTGAACTTTTCGCCCTCGGCTTCCTCATTGACTTCTCTGGTCAAAATGCCCGTAACCTCTTTATCTCCGCGTTCTCTGTTCAAATCGCAGATACTGAACGCCTCTTCAAGCGTCGCAAAGAGATCCTCATCGGTGGTAGGCTTAAGAAGGTACTCAAGAGCCTTTATTTCAATCGCCTTCTTGGCATAATTAAAGTCATCGTATGCAGTTAAGAAAATAATCGGAACAAGCGCAGATTCCTTTCTGATAAGAGTACCTGCGTCAATTCCGCTCATGCCTGGCATCGCAATATCAAGGATTACCACGTCGCAACCCTTCTCGTTGAAAATCTCCACGGCCTCAAGACCGTTGGCCGCCATCAGCACTTCTATCTCGGTGCCGTAGGCTTCTCTTATTTTCTTGCACACCACCTGTCTTTCGATGGGTTCGTCGTCTGCAATAAGTATCTTGTACATAGGTTAAGTCTCCTCACCTTTATTGTCCGTGCTGGATTCCTTGTAAGGCACCAGTATAGTAATCTTCGACCCCACACCCAGCACACTGTCCACCTTCATGTCGGAGCCGGGATACATGGACTTAAGCCGCCTGTAAATGTTGCCAAGCCCGATGCCGATGCCGAGGTTTCTTTTGCCATATAGGCTGTCGCGAAGGTCTTTAAGGTCCTCGGGGCTTATGCCCTTGCCGGTATCCCAGACCTCAATCACCAGAAGGTCGCCGTCACGCTTGATGTTGACCTTCACCTCGCCGCCCGAAATCTTGGGCGAAATTCCGTGAATGATTGCGTTCTCAAGAAGCGGCTGCAGCGTAAACGTCGGCACCATTACTCCGTCCGCGTCCACCTCGCAGTTCACCTCGTACTTAACTCGCTCGCCGAAACGCATCTTCTGAAGGTACATATAGTCGTCGGAAACTTTAAGCTCCCGCGACAAAAGAACCTCTTTCTCCTGCGTTTTTAAGTTGTACCTGAATATGGAGCTTAGCGCCACCGCCATCTTCTCGGTCGTAGGCGCGCTCTCAAGATTGGCCATGCCGCCGATTACGTTAAGTGTATTAAAAAGAAAGTGCGGGTTAATCTGGTTCTTAAGAAGCTCAAGGTTCATGGCGTCGAGCTGCTTCTCGGCTTCAAGAGTTTCGAGTTCCTTGGCGTGAAGCCTGTCGAGAGCCTCTCTCTTCTCTTCAAGCGCATCTATATACTCGCCTGTAGCGTATTTCATCTTATTAAAAGCAGTGATTAATTCGCCGAGCTCGTCTCGGTTATCGGCACGAACATCGTCGATATAGAAGTCATTGGCGGCAATCTTACGGGACGCGTCCGCAAGCTTAAGCACAGGCTCGGTTACGGACTTATTCATGGCCCTTGAAATTTCCAAGATTGCAAAGAACATTAAAATGCTGATAATTATAGTGACCGCGGGGAGAATAAACACCACGGGAAGAATTTCGTTGTATCGGTCGTTGCCTTCTTTGAGCGTGGTGTCGGCATAGCGACCTGCGTAGTCGTAGAGGTACTTCTGCATATCGTAGACGCAGTAGAGCTTCTCCACATACTCACGCCCTTCGAGGCCTCCGGAAATGACCTCGTCACGGTAATCGCAGTAGACCGTATAGAGGCTTTTTAAGGACTGAAGCTGCGAGAAACGGTTGTCCCCGAGCCTTTTGTAATCAAGGTTCATGGACTCAACCGAATCCTTAAGTGACTTAATTGCCTCATCAAGGCCAGTCTTAGAATCTACCGAACCGCTTCGTACATAAAGCGTAAAGGCCTCGGTCTCCTTGTCCACTGCGCTCACAATCTGACCGCCTTTCATGTTGTCGGTCATGATATCGTTAAAATCAAACATAAAAAGACGCACTATCCACGCATCAAAAATGATGGAGAACAGCACTATCACAAATACACTTCCCGTAAAAAAAGAAATCTTGGTTTTGATTTTACGCGTGGCCCAGAAGGACCTTAATTTCTTAATCATAAGGCAGAGAAAAGCCCCTTATCTTGATTCTTTTATTTTACCACAAAGATAGTCAAAGAACTCGTCTTTTTTGTCCCCGAGTACTCTGTCGGTGAGCATGTATCCGTGTCTGTCGTCGGACATGATTACTACCATATTGAACTGTTTATAGGCATTTACGATGTTTTTCCAGTAGATTTTTTCAAACTGACCGCCACAGTCAATAAGCAACCCCCTGTCACCGAAGTTTATCGTAACTTCACCGGGGAGGCCTTCAAGCTGCTTGACGCTTCTTGAATAGATGGCAAGGGGTTGAAGTATGGGAAACAATATTAAGAGGAAAATGAGTACTGTCCTAAGAAACGACCCAACTTCGCCGTAGAATCTTATGCACAGAAATACCATAGCCACAGAGAACACGATATTGATGATTCCCGTATAGCTTTTGTATATCTTAAGCATCGCGATTTTCCAAAGGTCGATTGGTTTAACGTCTGATTTAAAACAGTACTCCATGTTAAGAACCTCTTTCTTTTTACTTCATAAGTAAGTTTGGTAAGAACATACTGATTTCGGGTATAAATGTAAGCAGTATCAATACGGCAATCATGCAAAGGTAGAAAGGAAGCGTTGCCTTGACTACTCTTTCCATCTTAACCTTACCTACCGCGGAGCCGATGAAGAGCACCGCGCCTACGGGAGGGGTAAGGAGTCCGATACCGCAGTTAAGAATCATCATGATACCGAACTGGATAGGGTTGATACCGATAGCCGTTGCGATGGGAAGCAGGATGGGCGTTGCGATAAGAATGATGGGCGCCATATCCATAATGCATCCGAGCACCAGCAAAATAAGGTTAATAAGCAGTGCGATAAGTATCGGATTCTTGGTCACACCGATTATTGCATTGGCCGCAATGTCCGGCACGTGAAGCGTCGTAAGGCAGTATCCGAATATGCTGGAGGTTGCTATCAGGATAAGCACTATCGAAAGGGTGTCGATACATTTTTCAAGCGTCTTCCATACGCCTTTCCAGGTAAGACCTTTGTAAATGTATACGCTTACGATGAGGCTGTAGAACACCGCTATGGCTGCGGATTCGGTGGCTGTAAAAGCACCGCCTACCACGCCTACGACTACTATAATCACAGATGCCAGTGCCCAGAAAGAAGATACCAGCTGTTTGCCCAGTCCCTTAAGGCTGAATTTGCGGCCCTTGGGGTAGTGCCTTCTTTTGGAAATAATATATGAACCTACCATGAGCGAAAGTGCGAGTAACGCTCCCGGAACGTAACCCGCCAGGAATAAGCTTCCTACGGAAATTCCGCCGGCACTCATAGCGTAGATTACCATGTTGTGGCTCGGGGGAACCAAAAGTCCCTCGCAGGATGAAGTAATAGTTACCGCCGTCGAAAAGTCGTCGTCATATCCCTGCTCCACCATCATGGGGATAAGAATACTTCCGAGGGATGCGGTATCGGCGGCCGCTGAGCCTGAGATACCGCCAAAGAAATATGAAGCAACAATATTAACCATCGCCATACCGCCGGTCATCCATCCGACGCAGGCATCCGCCAAAGCGATGAGTTTCTCGGAAATACCGCCGGTACCCATAAGGCAGCCCATGGTGATAAAAAACGGCACCGCCATAAGGCTGAAGGAGTTGATACCCTTAACCATCTGCTGACACACGGTGGTAAGCGGAAGTCCCTGGTAAAGTAAGCATAGTGCCGAAGAAATCGCTACGGCATATGCAATCTGGAATCTGAGTAATATCATTACAAGGAAGCTTACAAGCAATATTAAAATGGCTGTTGTATTAACTGTCATTGCTTAACTACCTCCTTAACAAAGAAGCTTTTGATATGGTTGTAAATTGCTTCGAGTTCAAAGATAATCATTGCAAGTCCCGCAACGGGAATAGGAAAATACATCCAGAATCTCGAAACCTTGGGCATTGAGAAATAGTTTCCTTTTGCGCCTATTTTAATTGCGTATTTCCAGCCCACAACAAGCATTACAACCGCAAGCGCAAGCACGCAGACATCGTTAATAATGTCAAGGGCCTTGATTACCTTGGTCGGTAAATATTTATCGAAAGCCGTCATTCTGATATGCGCCTTTCGTCTGATAGCCAGAGCGCCCGACAGCACTGCCATGTACGCCATGAGAGTCAGCACCACTTCCTCGCTCCACTTAGGGTCTGAAAGGAAAGATACATACTTCCCCAGATATCTTCCTAACACGGCATAGCCCGTTATACATATATCCGCTATCAAAAAAATCTTGCAGACAAAAAGCATTACATTGTAAGTTGCGTCATACAATGGCTTAATCTTGTCCACAGTCTTAAAAAAACCGTTCATACACACATTCTCTTTCTTTCTATACAAGTAAGAGCACAGGCCGTCTGACCCGTGCCCTTACTGATAAAGTCGGTAATTATTTCATATTGACAATCTTTTCGTATAAGTCTTCCTGACCCTTAATGTTGTCGTCAACAACCTTCTTAACGATTTCCTGCCAAGGTGTCTTATCTTCAACTTCGATGATGGTTACGCCTTCGGACTTAAGAAGATCGAGAACTTCTTTTTCCTTGTTCTCGGAAATCTCGCGGTTGTAAGCGGATGCAAGCTTACCTGCTTCTACAAGAATCTGCTGCTGTTCTGCGGTAAGGCTGTTCCAAGCATCGTCGGTGATGATAACCTGGATAGCGCCGAGGGTGTGGCCGTCGAGAATCATGTAAGGGGCAACTTCGGGGAATGCCTTTGCACGGTAGTTTGCGATAGGCTGTTCTGCGCCGTCAACAAGGCCTGACTGAAGTGCTGAGTAAAGTTCGTTAAAGTCTACAACTGTGGGTGAAGCGCCGAGACCTTCAACAAGACCTGTCATGATGGGGTCCATGGAAACACGGATCTTCATGCCCTTAAAGGACTCGATACCGGTGATTTCGCTTCTGGTAAAGAAATGACGGAAACCTTCTTCGCCGTAGAAAAGACCTCTTACGCCGCTGCCATTCTGTGAGGGCTCAAGCAAGAACTCTTCTGCAAGGTCGGATGTTGCGAAGTTCCAGAAATGATCGCGGCTTACGAAAGTGTAAGGAAGAGACAAAAGCATGGACTTCTGTCCGCCGTAGCTTGTAAGTGCGAATGCGGAAATACGGGAAATGTCGATGGTCTTACCACCGCCGAGCATTGTGTCGAGTACGTCGTTCTCGGAACCGAGTACGCCGCCTGCCTGAAGGTCGATCTGGATGGTGTTGTTGGAAAGTCTTTCAACTTCTTCTTTGAACTTGGCATCTGTCATACCAACGATGGTATCAAGAGGGTTAACCTCTGCCATAACAAGTGTGATAACTTCTCCCGAAGCGGGTGCGGGTGTTTCTTCTTTGGTTGCGGGTTCTTCTGTCTTCTGTGTCTCTGTCTGAGCTACACTTGCGGTACTTGCAGGTGTCTCGGGCGCCTTAACGCCGCATGCGGAAACGGAAAGAACCATTGCCGATGTGAGTAAAAATGCTAACAATTTCTTTTTCATAGTAGCCTCCCTTTTTCTTCTATTGGCTGTTGTATTGCCCCTTGCGGGCTCAATTAGAGTATAGATTAGGGCGGTGGAATAAAGAAATCGGACATTCTAAAGATATGTAGCACATTTTTAATTTGGGGTGGCCAAAGAAAAGTTATAATAATTTAATGATTGATAGTGCAAAATCGATTGACACTGCTTTGTCGCGGTGCCATAATGATGTGGCACGTGTGCGTGAGAGAGAGACAGTTAGGTTAGAAGGCAGTTATGACTGAAGGTTCCATTACCAAGAAATTGGTGTTTTTTGCGGCGCCCTTGTTCTTAGGGCAGCTTCTGCAGCAATTGTATAATGTGGTCGACTCGGTGGTAGTCGGTAATGTGCTCGGCAAGGAGTCGCTTGCGGCGGTTACCACGACCGGCAGTCTTGTGTTCCTGATGGTAGGCTTTATAACCGGTTTGTTCATGGGTAACAGTGTTATTGTAGGCAAGCGGTATGGCGCCAGGGATTATGCGGGATTATCTGTTGCTGTTCATACGGGCATTACGTTTTCTTTTATCGCAGGTGCGGCGCTGACGCTTATGGGCGTGTTCGGTGCTCCCGTGATATTAAGACTTATGGGTACCCCCGATGACGTATTTCCCAATTCGGTTCTTTACTTAAGAATATTCTTCTGCGGCGGCTTCGCCAATGTCGTGTACAACGCTTCCTGCGGTGTGTTCCAGGCAGTGGGCGATTCGAAAAGACCGCTTTATTATCTTATTGTCAGCACGATTATCAATACGATTTTGGATATATTGTTCGTTAAGTTCTTAGGCTTTGGTATCGCGGGCGCGGCTTTTGCGACGATTATTGCCCAGACGGTCAGCGCGATTCTTGCTTTTACCAAGTTATTAAGAGTTGACGGGCCTCACAGGATTGAGCTTAAGAAGCTTAAGATTGACGGCGACACTTTGAAGAAAGAACTTTCTATCGGCTTCCCCACCGGTATTCAGAACAGCGTTATCGCTATCGGCAATGTGGTGGTGCAGTCGAATATCAATGCTTTCGGTTCCACGGTTATGGCGGGTTCCGGAAGTTATTCGAAGCTTGAGGGATTCGTATTCCTGCCGATTACATGTATGTCCATGGCTCTTACGACTTTTGTAAGTCAGAACTTAGGTGCGGGACTTCACGACAGAGTTCGCGCGGGTGCAAGGCGCGGCATTGCCATAAGCGTCGCATGTGCCGAGATTATCGGTGTTATAGTCTTCTTCTTTTCCCCGGCGTTCCTGCATATGTTCTCACAGGACCCTGCGGTAATTAAAGTCGGTGCCACACAGGCCACTACGGAAAGCTTATTCTACTGCCTGCTGTCCCTGAATCACTGTCTCGCGGGTATCCTTCGCGGAGCCGGCAAGACCAAGATTCCGATGGCCGTTATGCTGTCAAGCTGGTGCCTGTTACGTATTACTTATATAACCGTCATCATTCACTTTATCCCGAAGGTCAACGTTATCTTCTGGGCATATCCTCTGACTTGGTCGGTTAGCGCGATAATATTCGTAATATATTATTTCAAAGCCAACTGGATTCACAACTTCGATAATGAAGTTGCCACCGAAAGCAGATAATATTAAAGCGGAGCTCCTTTTCGGGAACTCCGCTATTTTTGTGTCTATCTTTATTTACTTGCCTGCGGGCGTCTTCTCATCAAGTCTCATGGTGAGGCTGATTCTCTTCTTCTGAAGATCTACGTCAAGAACCTTAACGTCTACGACGTCGCCTACACTTACTGCTTCAAGCGGGTGCTTGATGTATCTGTCGGTGATTCTGGAAATATGTACGAGACCGTCCTGGTGAACGCCTATGTCTACGAATACACCGAAGTCGATAACGTTTCTTACCGTTCCCTTAAGAATCATGCCGGGCTTTAAGTCCTTCATGTCAAGAACGTCGCTTCTTAAGATAGGTGCGGGCATGTCGGCACGAGGGTCACGTGCGGGCTTGTCAAGCTCCTTGACGATATCTTCAAGGGTAATCTCGCCGATGCCGAGCTCTGTAGCGGTCTTCTTAAGGTCGCCTACCTTGGTAAGAAGGCTTGTGGATGAAGCCTTGGGAGCTGCCTTCTGTGCCTTGGGCTCTTCAGCGGGAGCTACGAAGCTGTTACCGAGAGCGGCTGCAAGAGCTGCGCCCATGGCTGTGTTGGTATTCTTAATGACAATCTTCTGTTCCTTTTGCTTCTTAGGCTTCTCTGCGGGAGCCTTGGCTGCTTCTTTCTGAGCTTGGGAAGTCTTCTTCCAGTTCTCCTTAACGTCTTCCATGGTCATGCCAAGCTTCTTAAGAAGCTTCATGGCTGCTTCGTAAGACTCGGGGTGAACGGACGTCATATCGAGAGGGTTGTCGCCGTCAGCGATGCGAAGGAAACCTGCGCACTGCTCGAAAGCCTTCGGGCCAAGCTTCGGAACGGATAAGAGTTCATTTCTGTTTCTGAAGCGTCCGTTCTTTTCACGGTATTCTACGATGTTTCTTGCGATAACCTTGGAAATACCGGAAATGTACTCAAGAAGGGGTGCGGATGCTGTGTTGATGTCTACACCTACCTTATTAACACAGTCTTCTACTACGCCCGAAAGTGCGTCGGAGAGTTTCTTCTGATCCATGTCGTGCTGGTACTGACCTACGCCGATGGACTTGGGATCGATCTTAACAAGCTCTGCAAGAGGGTCCTGAAGTCTGCGGGCCATGGATGCGGAAGAACGCTGTCCCACGTCGAAGTTGGGGAACTCTTCGGTAGCAAGCTTACTTGCTGAGTATACGCTGGCGCCTGCCTCGTTAACGATTACATATGAAACGGGAGTGTCAAGCTCCTTGATAATATCTACAATTACACGCTCGGACTCGCGGGATGCGGTACCGTTACCAAGGGAAATAAGATTAACACCGTACTTCTTGATAAGCTTCTTGATGGTAACCTTGGTCTCTTCTACCTTGTTCTGAGGCTCGGTAGGATATACCACGCACGTATCGAGCACCTTACCGGTAGGATCTACTACGCAAATCTTACAACCGGTTCTGAACGCAGGGTCCCAGCCGAGAACGGTCTTACCCACAATGGGAGGTGCCATAAGAAGTTGCTCTAAGTTCTTACCGAATACGTCGATAGCGCCGTCTTCTGCTTTCTCCGTAAGCATGTTCCTAATCTCGCGCTCGATAGCGGGAGCGATAAGTCTGTCGTATGCGTCCTCACACACTTCCTTGAGGATAGGTGTGGTAAATTCATTGTCCTTAGTAATGGTCTTAGTCTCGAGGAATCTCAAAATACGCTCTTCGGGAGCATTGACTTTAACAGTCAATATCTTCTCTGCCTCGCCGCGGTTAAGAGCAAGCACTCTGTGGCCGGCAACCTTCTTAACAGGCTCCTCGTAAGCGTAGTACATTTCGTACACAGACTGAGCCTTCTCGTCCTTGGCAGTCGAAGCGATGATACCTTCGTCAAAAGTAATGTCTCTGATATATGTTCTGTAGTCCGCATTATCGGAAATGCTCTCTGCAATAATGTCCTTGGCACCCTGAAGCGCATCCTCTGCTGTCTTGACTTCTTTCTCCTCATTAATGAACTTAGCTGCTTCATTAATAACGGGCTCGGTCGCAGACATTTCAAGGATGAACTGAGCAAGAGGCTCGAGACCTTTTTCTTTGGCTACCGATGCACGGGTCTTACGCTTGGGTCTGTAAGGACGATATAAGTCCTCCACAAGCACCATGGTCTCTGCGGCAATAATCTTATCTCTTAACTCGTCCGTAAGCATCCCCTGTGACTCTATGCTTGCAAGGACGGTTTCTTTCTTCTCTTCAAGATTGCGAAGATATGTAAGACGCTCGAAGAGGTCGCGGAGCTGCTCGTCGTTAAGAGTACCCGTCGCCTCCTTACGATATCTTGCAATAAAAGGAATGGTATTTCCCTCATCAATCAACTTAACGGCAGCTTCAACCTGCCATTTCTGTACCTTCAGTTCTTCGGAAATTTTCTTACAAATATCCATTCAAAATAACCTCTCATACTCCAAAATCTTGCGCTTTTCGCACCCCTACATTATACAAAATTACGGGCTTGCGGGCAACAAAAAAATCCCCCGACACGCGTCGGGGGAGTGTGTTTTAAGTATCCCATTTGAAGGCTTTTATGCTTGCTATCCAGAAAACCAACCCTATCGCCAAAAGAATAATTAACGATGAAGCGTTGTCAGCCAAAGTACCGCCGTTCCAAACGGACTTCATAGCCTTTACGGAATATGTCATGGGCAGAATCTTAGCCACATTCTGAAGTCCCTTGGGGAAAATCTCATATGGCATGGTAGCGCCTGACAAGAAAAGCATCGGAAAATATAAAAGGTAAGCAATGGAGTTGGATGCCTTCATATTCGGAGCTATAGCACCCACAAAAAATCCGATGGCAAATATAGCAAACACCGATATCATAAATACCAGAAAACACTGCGGGAAGTTCCCTGTAATCTCGATGTTAAAGACTATCTTGCCCACGATAATAAGTATTGCCATGCCGATTATCGTCATGCAGGTATTAATGATTAATAGCGCAACAATAAGGTACCCGGGGCGTGTGGGAGTGGCCTTATATCTCTTAAATATACCCTTCTCCCTGTATTCACATAAACTTATGGGTATGTTCATAAGCCCTGTAACCGCGATAACTATTCCCGAATACGCCGGAACAAACATATTGATTGCGCCTACTCCTCCGAACAATTCCGATGGCGCATTTCCGTAAATGCCTCCAAATATCAGAAGCATCATGGTAGGGAATACCAAAAGAAAGAATACCGTTATAAAATTTCTGAGAAAAAGTTTCAGTTCAAAATTGATAAAACCGCCTATTGCTTTAGAATTCATAACACCATCACCCCTTCTCGTTCATGATAAGGAAAGCATCTTCCATATTTGCCTGATGAACCATGAAATCAACCGCATGAATGTGGTGTTCCGAAAGCTTACCGGCCACTTCCAGACCGATGCTGTCGGAATCGGCAATTATTTCCACATTGTCATTGTGTTGAATAATATCTTTGATACTGTTTATTCCCTTAAACAATTCAAACGCATTATCTATCGCCGCTTTAAATGTAACTCTTCTTTCGTTGCAGAATGCTTTGATGATTTCCTGCGGCGTACCGATTTTAATCATTTCGCCGTTTTTCATAACAGCAACTCTGTCGCAAAGGTTCTCTATTTCATCCATAAAGTGAGTTATAAGAACCATCGAGATTCCCTTGCTTTTGTACTTTCTTAAAGTATCCCACACTTCATGTCTTGCCGAAGGATCGAGTCCCGTCGTAAGCTCGTCTAAGAATACAAGCTGCGGTCTTCCGAGAAGTGCGAGAAGAATTGAGAGTTTCTGCCTCTCACCGCCCGATAGGCTTCTTACCTTCTTTTTAAGGTGACCCTCAAACCCGATTTCCGCCATCAGTTCCTTATAAGGTACCGGATGGTCATAAAAGCAGGAAAAGAGCTTGCATATTTCTTCAACGGTAGCATTGGCCGGATAAGCAGTCTCCTGGAGCTGCACACCGATTTTTGCATAAGCCTCGGTTCGATTTTTAAGCGGGTCAACGCCCATTACGCAAACCTCTCCGCCGCTTCTTTTTCTAAGACCTTCTATGGCCTCGACCAAAGATGTCTTACCTGCGCCGTTAGGTCCTATTATTCCAAAGATTTCTCCCTCGTTAACGGCAAAAGAAACATTCTTAACCGCGTCAAAGTCTTTGTACTTAACCACCAAATTGTTAACATTTAACACTGGTTCCATGAAGAATCTCCTTTATATCGTTATTTGCCTCCGTTGGCATAAAATCCCGCAAAAGAAGCATGTATTACAAAAGAAGCGATAACGTTCCCTGTAATTACTATAAGCAGGCAGCTTACAAGCGAAATGCAAAAGCTTGATACCCCAAGAACAAATGCCTGTAACCCGTTCTTGGTAAGGACCACCTGATTTATCACAAATAAAAGTGTCACGATAATCATTGCATATAGGGCAGGCATTCCCAGCGCGATTAGCACCACAAACAGCACCACTCTGAAAAAGAACTCTTCACAGCATGCGCTTATACAGGGAATGAGCATCGGTATCTTGCCGGGAAGTCTGGAAATACCTGAAATCCAGTTAATATCTTTTATGGCTTCGTCAATTCTTACTTCCGGATGTAACACAGCATATATTACCATCGGAACTGCGACTATGCTCATAACCACCAGTTCCCCTGTCACAAAACAAAGGAATGTTCTCAGTATATTATCGCTTCCTCTATGAAAAATGTCAAAGAAATTAAGACCTGCCATTTTCATTATAACTATACCACCTATAAGCGGCATGATACAGTAGTAAATCGTTGCGAAAAGTGAATATGCATATGAGGCGGATAATCCTGTATGGGTCGAAATAAACATTGAAATTTTATTTTTGACTTTTGAGTTCTTGTATGTGAACACAAAAATCGAAAGCCATACTGTCATATAAATGACCGCAAAGATTAAAACTGCGATAATTCTATCCTTCATTTTTTCTTTTGCTCCATACTATCAATATAACGTTCTCAAACACATGCGCCAGGATTGGAACTATAATGTTGTATCCCGACAGTACATACATGGATGCCAAAAACGCACCGGTCAAAACTTTCTGCAAAGTCGTTACAACGCCCTCGTGGCAATGATTTATTGCATATAAAAGGGCCGAGATTACGATGCACACATAAATGTTTACATCAAGGCTTCCCAAAATCTCAAAGCATATGCCTCTGAACAACAATTCCTCAAGAATAGCCACAAGTATTACACAGAGCCATATAAAAGGCGATTCCTTGCCGATTCTTTCATCAACCGTGATTTCACCGATTTTCTTTTTAGCCGCAAGACTCGCAAGTATTCCCACGAGGATTTCCACAATAATCAAAAGCGGAGCCGCCAGTATTCCCACAAGTCCATGCCACACGGATGCGTTGATTAAGGTTAAGGATTTGCATCCCAGCAAATATGTCGGCAGCCATACCGTAAGGGTAAAAAACACTATACAAAAAATCCAAAAAGAGTATTTTTGCTTTGTCTTGTCATGTTTGATATTGTTGTAAATCATATTGGAAAGAATATTGGGCACCGCTACCGGGTAGACCAACAACAATAAACACAATATCTCAAGGTAAAGGATGCGGATATTCATTTTGGACACCTCCGTACTGCTTTAACCTCGGGTGATTCTTATACGGGAACCCGGGGAAGCACATTCCGCATATTTCGGGAATCAATGTTCTTACTACGCACCAGTCCTTGCCCGCCAGTTCGGGAGGAGTAATGTCAAGATAAACCGCATACTCACTTACTTTTCTTACCTGATTAAGGAGATGCTCAAGTTCCTCGTCCATAGTCATGGATTTTCTCTCAAACTCAGAAAGCTTTACCGTTTCGCCCACAAGCTTATCAAGTACCGCATCAATAGTCTTATCATTACCGGGCGTTCCGTAGAATAAAACGTTGGTATCAAGGTCGCAAAACGGTGATTCAAGATTTGAATAAGCAATCTTTCCGGGATCATACATAGAATCAAATATATTCATGTTAATGATTGCCGTTGACTCAAATATTCCTCTGAGTACAGCATTTCTTATATCCATATCACCCTGAAGTCCGAGCACCATCTGCGGAAGCTTATCATCCTTACGTCTTAAGATTACAACAACCGTCGGAAGTTCTAAGTCCGGAAGTGTTGTATAGAAAGGTATTATTTCGTAAGGACCGTCTTTTCCGAGACCTACGCCGTCAAGAAGCTTCAGAATGGTCTCATCATCTATTTCAATCCTCTTACACTTTCTTGCGGTGTACCAGGATATTACGAATGAATCGATCTGAATATACTCGGTCAGTGCATTTATAAGCGCTTTCTTCATGGTGCGATGCGCTGCAGTACCGGTGGAGAAAGAAGATGTCGTCCAAACTTCTTCTTTGTCCTTAGACTTGACGTATCCTACGAACATAAGCTCACGAGGTACCCATATGTTCTCACCCGGGTAAATAAGTGAAGGGCAGCTTATCCAGCTTATGATGTCGTTTTCGTCCACATGCCTTCCGGAGCATTCCGGAATAAGCTCATGTACACGCTTTTGCTGTTCTTCGTCAAAAAGATTAATATACTCAAGAGGCAGCACCTTACCCCTTTTCTTCATGTTGGCGTAGCTGTCAAATACAGCTTCTTTGGTGTAAATATTCTCCGTAACAATCGGAGCATATCTTTCCACGCTCTCGCCCATGAATCTTATGAAAGCTTCCTCATTGTACAATCCGTATCCGCTGATATGATAAGATACGTTTTTATCGGGATCGTCAAAAGTAAGCTTATGATAATGAGGCATATTGCCCGTCATGGAGCGAAGCCTCGGTTCCGGGGGAGTCTTTACCATAGGCGCTATTACACCCTGTAAAATTCCGCCCTGTCCACCCCCGATATGGCGAAATTCTTCCATTATATGGTCAAAATAAGGATAGTATGTAATCATAATCTTCCCCCGCAATTATCTGTTAAGCTCTTTCTTAATGATGTTGTTGACAAAGCTGTCCACCAAAGCTCTTGTAGATATGTTCTTTTCCTTTAACTGCTCCTGAGCCACCATTCCGCATGCCGGGCAGAAAGGAACTCTCAGTACATCCTGAACCTGAATTTCAAGCGTAGGAACAAATATGGTAAGAAGTCTTCCCTCGAATCTTGATGAGCCAAAATGCAAGTACAGATAGCTTTCACTGAGTGCAAGGTTAGCCAAAATATTGATAACGGGGATAATGCCCGCTTCATCTTCACCTACTCTGGCTCTTGAACCCATTTCAAATTTATGATAAAGAACATGGTCCTGAATTCTTGCGAGGGATCTGTTCTCAAAGCATTCATAGCATCCGACATCGAAAGGCTTGTATGAAAGAATCGAAACCATGGGGCCATCCACAAAGGCCACAACTACGGGAATTCTGCATTCAAGCGCCACTCTGTTTAAGTTGTGCATAAGTTTGGCAGGGACATTCTTAAAGCATGCCATGATAACACTGTATTTACCAAGTTCTTCGGCAAAAGCAGCCATATTCTCGGCAGTATGAAGTCCGTCCGTCTTGGTGGTAAGGTCTGCTTTAGAAAGTCTTTCATACAAATCATCGCTCATTATCTCAGCAGTAACCTTCATGGTGGCAGCCATCTGCGTTGCTGTTTCTTTGGCATATTTACAATCCGATATGACTAAGATTTTGCCGTCAGTATCTTCATTAACCTCTCCCTGACTTCCGTCCATAGCGTAGCCCAGAATTGCATAGGAAATGTCTCTGTTTAAGTCTCTGTTGGCTTTGTCCGTAAGATAGTTACCGGCCTCGAGCTGTTCAAGCACCTGATAAACGGTTCCTTCTTCCGTGGCATCAAGTTTATACTTAGCTACATTCTCGGCATTAAAGCCTTCCTCTGTGCACAAAGCATCCATTACCGCTCTGAAGCACTTTTTAAAGTCCTCCGTGAAACCCTGCATATCAAGCTCAGCTTCTTCGTAATTCCATATACCTTTGCGCAGGCGAATCTCATCCGCGCCGTTATCAAGTATTCTTACCCCGTCCTTAAGCACATATATTTTTTCGCTCATACCTATTCTCCTTTTCCAAAAATGGTGAAGTGGATTACCTGCTCGGATAATCCGTCTATTTTAAGCATTTTTTCAATATATCTCTTTTCATATCCGCCTATGTCGCATCCGCCGCATCCAAGGGCCGTCGCGCTAAGCTGTGCACCAAAGGCCATTTCACCTGCTTCGATAAAAGCATAGGCAGCTCCCGCATCTCCGTACTTGTGTGAATTGATATAGAGGTTATAGACATAAATAAAGCAAAAAGCCGAATTTTCAATTTTGATATCGCCAAAGCCTGCAAGATTACGCAGTTCCTCAAGCTCAAATCCTTCACGTACGCATCTTATGGAATGGTGATAAGGGTAATACTCATATATGCCTCTTTCAAGCCCGTCGACATTCCATGCCACTATATAAAGCGTAACCGGGTAGAATCCTCCGCCCGATGCCTGGCTTCTTAAGTAAATAGCCTCAGCATCCTGTTCGGGCTCGTTTAACATCATCTTTCCGGTGACACCGCAGCTATGTAACAGTACCGTCGAGAGTTCCTGCAATGACATCCCGCCGCCAAAATTTCTAAGACTTCGCCTTGATTCCATTACCGCGCTGAAAGCAGCCTTGATTCTCTTGGGCTTCGGAAGCTTAATAGACGGCAACGCCTCTTCCGCCGTTTTCTTGGATGCAAAAGAAAGAAGCGCATCTCTGTTTGAGAATCTGCTTACACCCATTGCAAATCCGAAATATCTGTTATCAGCCCTGAAATTTAACAGATAATCTTCACTTGTAAAGCGATTGTATCTTGAATGATATATACCCTTTATTACCGATTCCGGTGTCTTTACTACCGTGGTATCCACATAAGGCGATGCCATGGTGTATTGTGTATTAAGTGTAACTATGTCGTTATAATACGCATGATCTTCATAATATTTTTGTGATTCTTTTTTCATTAACCAGCCCATCCTATAATTAGTATCTGCAGTACAGATAACGGTGTCCGACAAAAGAAACTGCAGATACAGTTATTCTCCTGTTTCAATAAGCCAACGGCTTAAAGTGTGTCGGAGTTATTCCAAATAAATACCTTCTTCTGTAATCTGTCCGCGATTAGCAGCAGCAGCATGAAGAACAGCAACAGCTGGAACCTGTACATGTAGTACAAGCACCGGGATTAACCTTAACTGCTGTAGAAACAATACTGGTAGCACAACTCTGTGTTTTGAATTTAAGCATGTTTTTTCCCCCTGTTTTATTTGAAAGTTTTTTGATTGGACAACATTTTCTGTCTAGGCTCATCCTTTCTTGAATGAATCCTCAAAACGAGTGTAGCATTGTCCTTTTTTGATATTCCTTTTGGGGAACAAAACACTTCAAAAAAGGAATAAAAAAGGCATCTCGCCTCTTAAGCGAAATGCCTTTCAAATCAGTCTATTCAGTTCTTAGTTCAAGCAAAATATTGATGCGAAACAAACCATCCTCCGCATATATTCTCATTGTTCCGTAATGGTTGCGTACTACCTCCTCTATGTTTTTTAGCCCGTAACCGTGCAGTAACTTATTCTTTTTTGTTGTATTAATGTGATTGTCCACTATCTTAAGCTTTTCATTGCAAGGATTAACTATTACAAGCTTCCAAAGATTATTCTTTGTTTCAGATTCAACACTTACCGCGGATCCCTCCGGCATTAGTTTGCAAGCTTCAATCGAATTATCCAAAGCGTTAGACAAAAGAATGGATATATCCATATTGCTGATACCGTTTTGGGGCATGTTACCGCAGAATTCAAGGCTGTTTCCATCTTCTTCCAGTTGCTTGGCTTTAATGTTCAGAATCGCATTGGCAACATAATTGCCCGTTTCATATTTCTCCGTTACCGAATCCGTTCTTTTGCCCATCTGATTTACATACTCAAGAGTACCCGACTTATCGTTCTTTTCAATCGTAGCCCTGAGTCCCAGCATCATATTGTCCATATCATGTTTAAAGGCATGTAGCTTTTTTTCTTTTTTGCCTATCTCTTCATAATAATTTACCAAAGATGCATTCTGCTCTTTTAACATTTCCATAATCGTCCCGGCCAGAATCTTGTCCTTGTTAAGAGAAAACAGATTGGCAGTAATAATCGTCAGTATTATAAAAAGCGACAGCCACATAAGCTTAAGAATCGTAGAGTTAACCTTAGATGTAATATCGCCTTCATACAGCACTACCTCCATAATTCCCAATGCCAAAAACATAAGAATTATGCATATGTACAAAAGTCGCGATAACACACGGTAGCAAACAGTAGTCTTTGTCTTATTGCCGGACCAATAAGCCATAAGAAAGAACATAATTAGCAGGGCAAAAAAGCCATGGCAGTACTCTTTCTTAATTTCAAACGCCTTAATAACTTTACTGCTTAAAACATAATAGAATATTGTCTGACCTCCGATTCCGACAAAGGTCTGTACAAGAATAATATCCAGAAGTGTCTCTGTCTTCTGCTCAATAATCGTCACTTCATTGAGTATTATGTATGATTTTATATAGAAAAGGACCGTAAGCAAAAATCCCGGTGCGGACAAAGCAGAACCTTCTCTTATTATATAAGCCACTATTATTGCCACATAGATTGTCGCGGCAACAAAAAATCGTTTTGTTATTCTTTTTTTATCTACTCCGAATACCTTTCGTTCCAAATAATAAACGATTGCAAATTCCGCTAAAGACCATAAAAAAACGCACAAAAACATAACTGTTTTTTCCGCCACAGTAACAGTCTCCTCTCCCCAATACACTAATCAATTGAAAATGTGTTTTTCATACAACGTCAAAAACTCAACGTATTTCCCTCTTCCCAATCTTATAGCCGTAGAATTGTTAAGGGTAATATCGCTGAATGTATATGAACTGATATAATCCAAATTCACAATAAATGATTTCTGGCACCTAAAGAACCTGTCACCCGGAAGTTTGTCTTCATAGGAAGCCATCACCCCGAAGCACTCTACCATGTCCTTTTGTCCCTTTATGTAAAAGGCCGTTCTCTTACCTTTTGCTTCCAAATAGACAATGTCATCAAGTCGAATGGGAATCCATTCTTTGTCCGATTTGACTATCAGGTATTCCTTCATTTGAATTCTTTTTACGAATGCATCCATCATTTCACCAAATTCTTCATAATTGATGGGTTTCTTTAAGAATCTGAATGCATTCACCTCAAAGGTTTTAAACACCGCTTCGCTATATGATGAACAGAACACAATGGGAACCGTTTCGGAATATTCACGTATCCTGCGCGAATATTCTATTCCGTCCTCATCTTCGTCTTCAAACATATAGTCCATAATTATCAAGTCATACTTGATAGCCGATGAAATTAATTTACTTCCTTCCGGATATTCATCAGTCTTAATTTCTATATCTCTCTTATTCGTGAATCTGAGCAAAGCCTCTTTAATCATTTCTCGGCAACACTTGTCATCATCACATATCGCAATGCGAAGCATATAGCCCATTCTCCCCTTTCCTTCTGAATATAGTCTATCAATTCAGACTATTTATGTCAAATTAATCGTGTTATTTCGTTCCTATTTAGTATTATTTCATTCCATTTCGATTCTAGCTCGCAATTGTCTGATTATAATATAGTATATACATTCAACTTGTTCGAATCTAAATAGGGAGGTTAACTATGGTTCAAGACATTACACATTATCTCGAATACTTATTAGGTCTGCTTCTCGGAGGAGGCAACTGAATACTTTATTTATGAAAAATCCGCCTGTAATACACTAAAAAAGGCCCCCGCGCGTATAGCACGGGGGCCTTTGTGTAGTTATGATTATGAAAGTTTGAAGAACTCGATGGCTTCGGTCATTTCCTTGTTGACATCGTTCATGTCGGAAGTGGAAGTCTGAGTATCCATGCAGGCATCGGTAACTGTCTGACAGGAAGCTGCAACTTCCTGAGCGGATGCACCAAGCTCCTCGGAAATAGCTCCGAGCTCTGTGGTTGCATTGGTAACTTCTGCCTTGATTGCTTCAAGCTTGTCAGCCATCTTCTGGATGGTATCGATTTCAACAACGGAAGCTTCAACGGACTCTGAAAGCGCCTGGAACTTATCTCTTGCTGTCTCGATATCGGTCTGTTCTTTGGTGATAACTTCAAATACTCTGTTGGAGATTTCGACGGTACCGTTGGAAAGTGAAATAACGTTGTCGATGGTCTCCTTGATTTCTTTGGCCGATTCTGCGGAAGAATCTGCAAGTGTACGAATTTCTTCTGCTACTACCGCGAATCCGCGACCTGCTTCACCGGCACGTGCTGCCTCGATGGAAGCGTTCAGTGAAAGAAGGTTGGTCTGTGCAGCGATGGACTCGATAGCCTGTACTGCAGTTGAAATCTTGGTAATTGCTTCGTTGGTTTCTGTAATCTTAGCGGCAATGTCCTGCATAGCTTCAACAGACTCTATTGAACCTGAATGTACGGAATCCATGCACTGTGTTGCCTCGTTGTTGGCATTCTTGATAGCCTCGGAATCCTCGAAGAGGTTCTTAACGTTTTCGTTAAGGCTTTCAATGTTGCTGCCAAGCTCGATAGCCTTCTCGGCAAGTGTCTGAGCATTTTCCGCAACACTCTGAGATGTGGATGCAACTTCGTTGATTGCAGTATTAATCTGAGATACGGATTCAACGTTGTCGGCTGTCTTTTCATCTACACTGCCGATTGCAAGGTTAAGTTTGTTAGCCGAATTCTTAACGGCACCCATGGAGTCGTTAAGTGCACTCTTCAGGGTCTGGAATGCGGTTAAGATGCTGACAGTTTCTTTGATGTTGGACTTAGCATCGCAATCTGCCGTAACATCACCTGTACTGAGTTCTTCAAGAGCCTTGGATACCTTGTTAAGAGGTGCAGAAACTATCTTACCTACAACAAGTGCTATAACAAGAAGAATTGCTACGCAGACACAACATACTATAACTGCTGTAAGCTTGGAGGAATTGATGCCTTCCAATACTTCTTTTTCATCTGCGGTAAGAACTGCGATGTAGTGTGCTTCAGCGTCGATATAGTAAGCTGCATATTTGTTTGCGCCTTTGAATACATACTTGATGCAGTCAGGCTGGGGATGCTCGCCCTTTTCAAGCTTAGCAACGAGTTCTTTGACTGCTGCATTTTCTACAGGGTTACCGATCTTAGACTCATCGGGGTGGAAAAGCATTGTTCCCTTATTGTCTACAAAGTATACATATGCCGATGTAAGGCCAAGACCCGATACATCTGAAATTTGGGACGCAACGTCATGAACGAATGTACCACCACCTACAAATCCTATAGGCTGCCCGTTATCCATAACAGGATAGTAGAAGGACTGTGTAAGCTGACCTGATGCAGGTGAGGTAAGAATACCTGTATTATATACACCGTTTGCATTGAGGATTGAATTTCTGAGGTTAGTAAGGCTGTCGCCTTCTCTTAAAATTCTGCCTATTACGGCAGGAACCTCATGAGTAAGAACCTTTGTGTTCCAGTCAGCAAGGTACAAACCTTCCCATCCTGAAAGTTTGGAATAGAAATCGTTGGTATACTTATTGGCTGCAGCCATAATTTCAGCATCATCCGGATGCAGTAAAGCTTCCTTGATAATCGGTGCTGTTGAAAAAGCCATCAAGGTTTCTTTGGCTGTATCAGTTGCATAGTCGAAGGACCTACCGGTTGCCTCGATGATGGTTACCAATGAATTACTGGTCTGTTTGTTAAGTTCGCTTGAGCTCTTACTTAAAACCATTCCCGCTACGGTAATGGACGTAATGAGCATAGGCACCAGCGCAAAAAGAATGAGCGTTAAGCCCATACCGAATTTTCCGCCGTTTGATTTGGTTTTGACACGCTTTGTTGCCATAACTTTTAACCCTCCTTAGTTGGTTTCCGTACCAGTCCTCATAGTATCACCCGGCAATTAAAAAATAATAAAAAACGGGTGCAATTTAGCCCATTTTTCAAAAAATTTTTTAATTTTTTTCTGTTTTAGGTTCTTTTCCAACAAAAAACCACCCTCTCGGGTGGTTTCGGTAGTTAAAATAAAGGTTGTGACGTGTCGGTTCCCTCGGGTTCCTTCTGCCACAAGGGGTTGTAAGGTTCTTCACCGATAGTGTCCAGGTAGAAGTTCGCAAGAGCGGTCTTGTAAATTGCATATGGCCATAAAAATCCGACAACAAGCGCAAGCCAACCAAGAATCATATACGGTATCGTGCGAAGCAAAAGCAATATAAATTTTAAGCGATTACCTTTCATTAATCGGTTGCTTTCGGCAAGTATCTCCTTAAAGCTAAGCTCGGGCTTGTCCGAAAGAATGTAAAAGCACAAGCCAAAAAACATCTTAACTACAAAGATTATAATCAGCTCAAAAAAACTTATCAAAAGGACTGCCGCAACTGACTGCCTCTCAGTCAGCACAACAAAGAGGCTCAAGTAAACAAGAGGAATACCGCTTATCAGAGACGCCAAAGTATACACAGCCTTAAGGCAAATGGCCTTGTCCGTGCTGTTCTTAACACCGTAGAACAAATCTGCCGGCGAAAGTCCCTGAGTGCCGCGCACCAGGTTCAAAAAGTATCTGTCCTCGCCAAAGCTCAGTACTCCCATCAACAAATTAATAATTAAGAGAATTATGAATCTGAAGATGGACGAACTGATTGTCCCATTATAAGCAAGGTCGGCAAAAGAAGCTATCAGCCAATTAAGAAACAATACTACAATAATTACCAGAATCGCCTGTCCGTAGCGTCCGATCAGCTGGCCCCTTGCATTCAATATTAAATCCTTGGCGGTTTTCTTATTCATCGGTGCCACCTCCGAAGTACCTATTTATGATTTCGGAAGGCATTACGCCATACGCGTCCTTATATGTTTCGGCATAGACACTGCTGTCCATATCTGAAGTAATAAGGTTTCGATATTCCTCATCCGTTGCAAACCTGTATATATAGGCAAAGAAAACGCCACAGCCTATTACAATTCCGGCAAGTGCAAACTTTACTGCCGTGACCGCTTCCTTGTCCATCTTGACCCTGTATCCCTTTGATAAAAAGGCAAAAAGAATGGCAAAAAAGCCAAGCACTATTGCCAGCGGCGGAACATTAAACAAAATTATGGAACAGGACAATGATGCCACTGCAAAATTGCGTGCCCGCCTCACCATATTCAAGCGGGTCTCTTCGTACAAATATCTGTCCATGATGACCTCAAAACACTAGTATTTATAGATATATTACCAAACTCCGCCCAAATATACAAATGAAGTATTTGTGAACTGCATGGCAATAAAAAGCCACCCGCGCAGGGTGGCTCGTCATAGCTATTTGGAAGCGTTATTCCACTTAAGATACTCGTTGATGAAGAGGTCTATATCACCGTCCAAAACCGCGCCGGTATTGGCATTCTCGGCATTGGTGCGGTGGTCCTTGACCATTGTGTAAGGCTGCAATACGTAGGAACGAATCTGTGAGCCCCAGCCGATTTCCTTGACCTCGCCGCGGATGTCGGAAAGCTTCTCGGCATTAGCCTCCTTCTTCAAAAGAAAGAGCTTAGCCTTCAACATCTGCATAGCCTTGTCTTTGTTCTGGTATTGGCTTCGCTCGTTCTGGCACTGTACCACGATTCCGGTGGGAAGGTGAGTGATACGGATGGCGGATGATGTCTTATTGACCTTCTGACCGCCGGCACCGCTAGAACGGAACACGTCGATACGCATATCCTCTTCGGGAATATCAATGTCTAAATCTTCCTCAATATCGGGCATTACGTCAAGCGATACAAAAGAAGTCTGGCGCTTGCCCTGAGCATTGAAGGGAGAAATACGTACAAGTCTGTGAACGCCCTTCTCGGACTTCATGTAGCCGTATGCGTTAAGACCGTTAATCTGGAAGGTAACGTTCTTAATACCCGCTTCATCCCCCTCTAAGAGGTCGAGCACCTCAACGGTAAAGCCCTTACGCTCTGCCCAACGGGTGTACATGCGATACAACATTCCCGCCCAGTCGCAGGACTCGGTACCGCCGGCACCTGCATTAAGACGTAAGATTGCGTTGCATTTATCGTACTCTTCGTTAAGAAGATTGGAAATTCTTAAGTCTTCGAACTTGGCAATAAAATCGTCAAGCTCGGCACGAACTTCGTCGGGGTAAGACTCGTCGGTCTCTTCCTCGCCCATCTCGATGAGAGTAAGGATATCGTCAAACTGCTGCTTAAGGCCGTCTACGGTCTCCTTAATGCTCTGAAGAGACTTAAGCTCGATGGTAAGCTTATTGGCCTTGTCGGGATTGTCCCAGAAGCCCGGAGCTTCCATCTCCATCTGAAGTTCTTCTATTCTTTTTTCATTGTCCTCGAGGTGTAATGACCTGGCAAGCTCGGCTAAGGGCTCCTCGTAGGTCATAACCTCGTTCTTTAAGTTATCTAATATTATCAAAACAAACCTCTGTAAATCTAAGGCTTAGGCATTTCTGCCGCAGCACTGCTTGTATTTCTTACCGGAACCGCAAGGGCAGGGATCGTTGGGGTAAACCTTTTCCATGCGCTTAACAACGGGAGCCTTGGCGAGGGAATCGTCCTTGTTGGTACCCGTAATCTTAACGGTCTGCTCACGCTCCATGGAGTTGCCCACACGGATACGCATAAGCATGGTAACCGTCTGCTCCTTGATGCTGTCGGTCATTTCCTCGAACATCGCATAAGCTTCACTCTTGTACTCCTGAACGGGGTCCTTCTGAGCGTAGGCTACAAGGCCGATACCGTCACGAAGCTGTACCATATCGTCGATGTGAACCATCCACTTGCTGTCGATTGCCTTAAGGAGCACGATACGCTCAAGTTCACGGATAATCTCAACCTGAGGGAACTCAGCTTCCTTGGACTCGTATAACTTAACGGCTTCACCCTTTAACTGCTGCTCAAGCTCGTTCTTACGTGTACCCTTAACGCGCTCGGGAGTAATAAGTTCCAAGGGAATGATGGGCAAAAGAATCTGATTAAGCTCGGTGAAGTCCCAGTCTTCTTTCTTCTGATCTTCGCCGATTACGTGGTTAACGGCGCTTTCTACGATGTCGGTAATCATCTTGTAGATTACGTCTCTCATGCTCTCGCCTTCAAGTACGCGGCGACGCTCACCGTAGATAATCTCACGCTGCTCGTTCATAACCTGGTCGTACTCAAGAAGTCGCTTACGGGTATCGAAGTTACGAAGCTCGATACGCTTCTGTGCCTTCTCGATGGCGCTGGATACGAACTTATGCTTAATCTCCTGACCGTGCTCAACGCCCATGGACTGGAACATTGACTTGTAACGGTCGGAGCCGAAAAGTCTCATTAAATCATCTTCAAGAGAGATGTAGAACTTGGAAATACCGGGGTCTCCCTGACGACCGGAACGTCCGCGGAGCTGATTGTCGATACGACGTGACTCATGACGCTCTGTACCTATAACCTTAAGACCGCCTGCCGCTCTTGACTTCTCGTCAAGCTTAATATCGGTACCACGACCTGCCATGTTGGTGGCGATGGTAACGGCGCCGTACTGACCGGCATTGGCAACGATTTCAGCTTCCATCTCATGGAACTTAGCGTTTAAGACGGTGTGAGGGATGCCTTTCTTCTTAAGGAGTCTTGAAAGCTCTTCGGAAGCCTCGATGGTAACGGTACCTACTAAGATAGGCTGACCGGTCTTGTGAGTCTCCACGATGTCGTTAACGATAGCTTCAAGCTTCTCTTCGCGGGTAATATATACGGAATCTTCAAGGTCGATTCTCGCAACGGGACGGTTGGTGGGGATTTCCACAACATCCATACCGTAAATATCTTTAAATTCCTGCTCTTCTGTAAGTGCGGTACCGGTCATGCCGGCTTTCTTGTCGTATTTGTTAAAGAAATTCTGGAAGGTTATGGTGGCGAGGGTCTTGGACTCGCGCTTAATCTTCACGTTTTCCTTGGCTTCTATAGCCTGATGTAAGCCGTCTGAGTATCTACGACCGGGCATGATACGTCCGGTAAACTCGTCGATGATTACAATCTCACCGTCCTTAACGATATAGTCCTTGTCCTTCATCATAAGGTTATTGGCCTTAAGAGCGGTGATGATGCAGTGCTGAATCTCAACATTGTCGGAATCCGCAAGGTTATCGATGTGGAAGAAGCGCTCAGCTTCCTTAACACCGTGCTCGGTAAGGGTAATAATCTTATCCTTCTCGTTAACGATGAAGTCGCCTGTCTCTTCCTGAACGTTACCGAGGATTAAGTCAAGCTTGCCCACTTCCTCGATATCCTTACCTCTGTGGAGCTGCTTGGCAAGCATGTCTGCCATGGAGTAGATGCTGGTGGACTTGGTACCCTGACCGGAAATAATAAGAGGTGTACGGGCTTCATCGATTAAGATGGAGTCAACCTCGTCGATGATGGCATAGTGAAGTCCGCGAAGTACGAGGTCCTTCTCGTAAGTAGCCATGTTGTCACGAAGGTAGTCGAAACCAAGCTCGTTGTTGGTAACGTATGTGATATCGCAGGCGTATGCTTCCTGCTTCTCCTGAGGGGTCATGGCGTTAAGGGAAACGCCTACGGTTAAGCCTAAGAACTTGTGAACCGCGCCCATCCAGTCCGCGTCACGCTTGGCAAGGTATTCATTGACGGTAACTACGTGCACGCCCTTACCTTCAAGAGCGTTGAGGTATACGGGAAGGATATCTGTCTGTGTCTTACCTTCACCTGTCTTCATCTCGGCTATACGATTCTGATGAAGAATGATACCGCCGATAATCTGCACTCTGAAGTGCTCTGTATTGATAACACGTCTTGTAGCCTCTCTGGCAACTGCGAAAGCCTCAACAAGCAGGTCGTCAAGAGTCTCGCCTTTATCCAAGCGTGCTCTGAATTCTTTGGTCTTATTTGCAAGCTCTTCGTCGGAAAGTTCAATCATCTTGGGCCTAAGTGCCTCGATGGCCTCGACTAAGGGCATAATCTTCTTAATCTGTCTCTCACTGTAAGTGCCGAACACTTTATCAAAAACCTTCATGTAACACAATCCTTTCGAGTGTTTAATGTACAAAACACCAATGTTTATTCTATCAGAAATTCCCCTAGTCTTCAATAAAAGAAAGTGACGGTTTTGTAAACAAAATATGAACAAAATAAGGCATTTATGTGAATAACCACCACATTTGTTCAATTTTTTACCAAAAGAAAGAACCCCGAGAGCGCCTTAACACCTTCGGGGTCCGAAATCTCTGTCAAAATATTAGTATTCGCAAGCCTTTTCTTCGCCTGTGATGACTCTTAAGCCACCCTGACAAAGAGCAAGAAGCTCGTCCTCACCGGGATAGATGGTGAAAGGAGCAATCCAGCCTGCCTTTTCCTTGATGGCGTCGCAAGTGGTCTTGCCGTATGCGATACCGCCGGTAAGGATAATCTGGTCAACCTTGCCTTCAAGAACGGTTGCCATAGCGCCGATGTCCTTGGCTACCTGATAGTGGAATGCCTTAAATACGGCTGCTGCTGTCTCATCGCCTTCTTTGGCCTTGGATTCAACGATTCTTGCATCGTTGGTGTTAAGGTATGCGTTGAAACCGCCGTTACCTACAAGCTTCTTGTAAACTTCCTTCTCGGAGTACTTGCCGGAGAAGCACATCTTAACAAGGTCGCCTGCGGGAACGCCACCTGCACGCTCGGGTGAGAATGCACCTTCACCGTCGAGAGCGTTGTTAACGTCAACAATCTTACCGCCCTTGTGAGCACCTACGGAAACACCGCCGCCCATGTGAACTACGATAAGGTTAAGGTCTTCATATTTCTTGCCGACTTCCTTGGCATATCTTTTAGCTACAGCCTTCTGGTTAAGAGCGTGGAATACGGAACGTCTGGGAAGCTCGGGCACGCCTGAGAATCTTGCAATATCAGCAAGCTCATCAACTACTACGGGGTCAACGATAAAAGAAGGGATTCCGAGTGAATCACCGATTTCTCTTGCAAGTACGCCGCCAAGGTTCGATGCGTGCTGACCCTGCTTACCTACGATAAGGTCCTCAAGAAGCGCGTTTGAAACCTTGTAAGTACCGCCGGGGATGGGCTTAAGCATACCGCCGCGACCTACGATGAAATCAAGCTTCTTTAAGTCGAATTCTTTTTCCTTTAAGATGTTTAAAATAACTTCCTTGCGGAAATCCTTCTGCTCGTAGATGGAACCGTACTGGGCGATTTCCTCGGTGCTGTGACGAAGGGTCTCGTCAAAAAGAAGAGTCTCGTCGCTGAAAACACCGATCTTGGTGGATGTGGAACCGGGATTGATAATTAAGCTGATATATGCCATATTAGTTCTCCTTCTTCATGGACTCGGCTACTACAGCTGCAAGAGCGATAGAGTTAAGCTTAACGTCCTTGGTGTCGGAACGGCTGGTAAGAATTGCGGGAGCAATGGTACCTGTTAAGATACAACCGTTCTTAACTTCTGTGGTGTGTACAAGGGTCTTGTATACGAGGTTACCTGCGTGGATATCGGGGAAAAGAAGGATGTCCGCATCACCCTGAATCTTACGGCCGGTAGCTCCTTTGTGCTTAGCAGCTTCGGGATCGATTGCAAGGTCCATGGAAAGAGGTCCGTCAACGATACAATCCTTGATAATGCCTTCCTCGTTCATCTTGGTGAGTTCGCCTGCTTCAACGGTACAAGGCATCTTGGGGTTAACAACTTCAACGGTTGCAAGAGGAGCAACCTTAGGATTGTCGATACCGCAAGCCTTACATACCTTAACGGTGTTGTTGATGATATCAACCTTCTGCTCAAGTGTAGGATAAGGAAGGAATGCTACGTCTGTTAAAAAGAATAAGTGATCGAAGCCCTTGATTTCAAATACACATACGTGAGAAAGTGTGGGAACTTCGGGATTTCTCAAGCCTACTTCTTTGTCAAGAAGACCCTTTAAGAAGCTCTTGGAATCGATAAGGCCTTTCATGTAGATGTCGGCCTTGCCGTCATGAACGAGCTTAACTGCGGTAAGTGCAGCTTCCATAATGTCTTTCTTGTCGATGATTTCGTAATCGGAAAGGTCCATGTTAATGTCCTTGGCAATAGCACGAATCTTGTCTTCGTCGCCTACCAAAATGGCGTTGGCGATGTTCTTCTCCTTGGCTTCCTTGATAGCCTCAAGTACAGGTGTGTCTTCCGCACATGCAACAGCAACGGTCTTAGTGGGGAAAGTAGTGACTTTGCTGATAATGTCGTCAAATCTTACTTTCATGATGTTCCTCCTGAAATGGTATATTCTTCTAACGGGTTACCCCGAAACAGTCATCGTTAAAATAATAACACTCTGCCCTGAAAAAGTCCATAGAAAAAGGGGGCTAAAGTGCCCCCTTTTGTACGTGTTTATTAACTTCTCATTGCGCTTAACTTCTCAGCGTTGTCAATCATGCGAAGGACAACTTCCTGCACATCTTCAACAATCTTTTCGTTCTGCTGAGTAGCCTCACAAGTGGTGGTGGAGTGAGCGGATACCTGCTCGGTAATGGCGGATATCGTCTGGATGCTCTCCACGATTTCGTGATTGGCTGATACAAGCTTGGAAACAACGCCCGTAAGGTTCTGTGAATCGGTACGGATGTTTCTGATGCTGTCCACAATCTTTGAAAAGCTTTCGGATGTGACTTCCGCTGATTCGTTCTGAGCCTTGTTGCTGTCTACCAAAGAATTGATTGCGGTGACAACTTCGTTCATCTCCTTGGAAATGCCTTCGATAAGCTCACTGATGTTACCTGTAGCGGTCTGTGTCTGACCTGCGAGGTTGGAAATTTCTGTTGCAACTACCGCGAAGCCTCTGCCCGCTTCACCTGCTCTTGCAGCCTCGATGGAAGCGTTTAATGCAAGAAGGCTTGTCTGGCTGGCAACGCTCTTAATAAGCGCTACGATTGATTCCATCTGTGAAGTAGAGTTTTTAAGCTCTTCAACTTCCTTCATAACCGCTTCGCCGGCTTCACCGGATACCTTCGCCTGTTCAATAAGCTTGCCGATGTTGTCGCGACCTTCTCTTGCCGCCTGAACCGTTATATCAACATTGCTTCCGATGTTGTTGGAAGCCTCTGTAACTTTATCTACCTGAGCCTGAATTTCTTCGGTCTTAACAAGCTGGTTCTGAATGCTCTCTGCGGAGTCTGTGGTACCGGTCTGAACTTCCTGCATGGATGCAAGCGTTTCCTGACTGGATGCGGTAAGCTGAGTCATCTTCTCGGATACTACGTTAACGTCTGTGATAAGTTCTTCAGATACCTTCATGACGTTATCGAGAAGCTCCGTGGTCTTGGCACTCGCCTCGTCGATGGTAGCTATTCTTTCGTCATTAACGTTACATGTGAGTCTGTTACAGATTACGGAATATGCACATACCATAAGCATGCATGCGGCTTCGATTTCGAAAGCGCTCATTCCGTATTGTTTAAGGGTAATGGTGGTCGCATGTATAAAAGAAATAACGAAAACACCCGCCGCAATTCTGATGGAAAATCCGAAGTTGTTAAACAGTGTAACTACGAAAACCATGGGAATCGCATATACGAATACCGACTGCTCCGGACTGGTAAAACAACATATCGCGTAGAAAATTCCGTAGCAGATACCCATTATATCCTTGCAGTAATCGGTGGCATTGTTCATCGAATAAAGCACCCAACAAGCAATTACGGGTAATACATCGGCTGCAACAATGATTAAAAAGAGCCCCAGTGTTTTCTCGCCCTTAACAAACTGAATTACATAGGCCAAAAGAAGGATGGCGGAAATGATGGTATAAAGAATTACCGCCGTCTTATTGACTCTTGCTTTTTCCATGTCGTTATTATTCATTTAGTGTAACCTCCGTATGAAAGCATTAGCGTTCAAAATACAGAGATATTGTACCACAAATTGTCCGAATATTCTATATTCTATGTGCGATTTGTAGTTAATTTTTCGTTATTTTGTGGTTACGCGTGATTCATTTCGCTTGCTGAAAATTCTCGCTGCCACAAAAGAAACACACGGTACCGTCATAACAATTCCGATACTTCCGCTGACCGCCATAATAAGCTCTATTGCCACAAAATCCGTGTTAAGGAGCTGATTCAGGCTCACACCGTAGGAATAGATAAGCACCATCATATTGAGCGCGCTTCCGGCATACGCAAGCACCAGAGTGTTAGCCATGGTACCCATTGCGTCGCGGCCGATGTTGAGGCCTGACTTAAAGAGCTTGCCGAAGCCGATTTCAGGGTTAAGAGACGCAATCTCAGACACTGCCGACGAAACCGACATGGCAACGTCCATTACCGCGCCGATTGCGGAGATCAATATCGCGGACGTAAACAGTCCCCTAAGCTTAATCGGGTATGACGTCAGCAAAAGAAGCAACGCCTCCGCCTCGTCAGTCTGATAAATGGTCAGCGAACCGATATGAGTGGCCAGTTCTCCCACAAGTGCCGCGAAAAGCACGCCGCACATACAGCCTATTGTTGCCGCAAGTGTTTTTTTGCCGAATCCGCCGATAAGAATAAATGCAAAAGCCGTAGTCACAAAGAGTATGCCGACTGTCGCCCATACAGGACTTACGCCCTTGAACGCAAGGGGAATAAGCACGAATACAATCGCTATAAATGTGTATGCGAGGCCTGCGAAAGCCAAAGCACCGCGCTTGCCGCCCACAATTACCAACACGGCCAGAAACAGCACCAGAAGCCCTATGATGAGGGGTGTTCTGTTGTAATTGTAAATGCTTACGGAATACACGCCTTCAGCGGTGGTGTCGATTCTGACGCTTACCTTGTCGCCTTCACGTACATCTACGTTATAAATAGCGCTTATGTAGTTCTTGATGAAGCACACATCGCCCTTGTATCTGCCGGAAAGAATCTCAATCTTAAGGTCGGTACTGCCCTTCTTAACGTTATCCGTCTTAGTATCTATTACAGTATTGTCAGCCGTAACCGCAAGCACCTTGGCGGTTTCATACTCGGTTCCGAAGTTATCTTTGAACTCAAACCTCGGTCTGTCTTTGTTTAAAAAGAAAATCGCGAGTCCGCTGATTATTAAAAATGCTGCTGCCGCTACGGCTTTAATCCAAAACTGTTTTTTCATGTTTTATCCTGCGTTTATTATTTTTGATTACCCAAATGGCTCACGTTGCCGTGAGCCATTCGTTTAATCCATTATAGAATTATTTCTTACCAAATCTCAAGAGTTTTCCGTCTTCGCCGAATACTGCGTGGCAGCTCTTTTCGATGAGGCCGTTGGTGTGAGTGATGTAGTAGCTCTTACCCTTAACTACCTTGCAGTCACCTGCTACATAGTAAAGGTCGCCGTCTACTTCCACAAGGCCTGCGTAGGTACGCTTGCCGTCTACGTAGTAGTAGGTTGAACCGTTCTCATCTACAAATCCGTTCTTGTCGGTAATCATCTTGCCGTCTGCATCGAATTCGTATACGCCGTAGTCCTTAAGGCTATTTGTCTTCTTAACGGTTACAAATCCGGTCTGAAGTACACCGTTCTCGATTACGTAGTAGAAGTCTCCGTTCCACTCTACAAGACCTGCTCTGTGACCGATCTTGTTATTCTTGTAGTACAACTTCTGTCCGTTTACAGTAAGAACACCGTCGAGGATAAGAATACCGTTAGCGCCGGTCTTGTAAGTACCTGCTGAAAGGATTCCGTTGGTATTGGTTACTTCAACTTCAGGTGTCTTAACAATCTTACCTTCTTCGTCAACGTAATAGTAGTATGCGCCTACTCTGACAACGCCCGCGTTCTTCTTAAGGTCGCCGTCTACGTAGTATCTGTCTTCGCCGTATACCTTCTTGATACCATTGATAAGCATCTTACCGGTTACTTCGTCGAAGTCTGCGTGGCACTTATCCATTATGTCGTTACCGTGAGTAACGTAGTAGTGGCCTCTTGCGATAGCACCGCCGCCCATTGCGTAGTAGAAAGCGCCATCGATGTCGAGAAGGCCTGCGTAGGTCTTTTTATCGTTTACGTAGTAGTAAAGGCCGTCTTCGGTCTCTACAATACCGTTCTTAACTGCAGGGCCTTCGCTTACGGTGATTTCATCACAGTTACGTACTCTGAGTACGGGTACGGAAACATCCGAATCTCCTTCGGGATGCATGTAGAGAACACCTACGCCGCTTGCGGTAGTACCTACCTTAACAACATCTGCAAGATTGTTCTCACCGGTGGTGGCGCTGTTGATGTAACCGTCGATGAATACTGCGGCTTCAACACCGGTCTCGTCCTTAACCCAGAACTCGCTTAATACTCCGTTATCAACAAGTACTCTCGTTACAACACCTTCCGTCTTAATGAGTTCACCGCCGTGGTTAGCATAGTCCATAGCGTCCTTGGTACTAAGCTTAGCGGGCTCGATTACGTTCTTGGGCTCATCGAGAATCTTTACGGAAATAACCTTTAATTCGAGGTCTCCCTGATAGGATGATACGTAGCCTACTATGCGAACCTTTGTGCCGATTTCAAGACCTGCCTCAGCGTAAGGGAAGATATCAATACCGCCGGTTGTGTCCTGAACATAAATTGTATCAAAGAAAGTGGTGTATTCATTGGAAGTGCCGGATGTTAAATAG